>VFSW01000278.1_pt1 | contig 72018 bp, 64 predicted proteins | sample 5358111 | NCBI WGS metagenome assembly VFSW01 (sample SAMN11554181, study PRJNA540505) | mine drainage metagenome | isolation source: sediment from site ElyBrook_90M | place: USA: Ely Copper Mine, Vershire, VT | collected 2017
TGCCCAAACCCGTCTTTTTCTTGGGGGGGGGGGTGGGCCCCTGTTTTTCCCCCACCCCCCGGGGGCGTGCGCAGGCCGGCCGGGCCGGCGGGGGGCCACGAAGCCAGTGCCGCCGCGAACTCGGCAGGCGCATGCACCGCGCGCATGCCCTTGCCTCCACCTCCAGCGCTGGCCTTGATCAGCACGGGGTAGCCCATGCGTGCCGCTTCCGCTTCCAGCAGTGCCGCATCCTGGTCCGCACCGTGGTAACCCGGCACCAGCGGTACACCGGCGTCTGCCATCAGGCGCTTGCTCTGCGCTTTCAGGCCCATGGCCTCGATGGCTTCCGGGGGCGGTCCGATGAACACCAGCCCGGATTCAGCGCAGGCGCGCGCGAACGCCGCGTTCTCGCTGAGAAAACCGTACCCCGGGTGAAGCGCCTGCGCGCCGCACGCGCGCGCAGCCGCCAGTATCCGAGCCGTGTCCAGATAGCTCTGCGCTGCCGCGGCAGGCCCGATGCACACCGCCTCGTCGCATGCAGCCACGTGCGCGGCCTGCGCGTCAGCCTCCGAATACACCGCCACGGTGCGGATGCCAAGACGCCGGCAGGTGGCGGCAATGCGGCAGGAGATTTCGCCTCGATTGGCGATCAGGACCTTGGTGAACATGGCGGCTTTCGATTCTCAGACGGAACAGGGCGGAGTCAGGACTTGGGGCGGCGCGGCGCGACGGGTTCGACGTCGACGATATCCCCCATGTCGGCCAGCGCTGGCGACGCGCCCGGGGTCGGTGACGAGCGGGGCGCGGGAGCGCTGGCACCCGGCGCGGGGGCGGGCGGCAAGCGCCCGCTGAACATCCTCACCATGCGCCCGAACAGGCCGCGCACAAAACGGACGCAAAGACGAATGAGCCAAACCATCAACACCAGCGTCACCGCCAGCAGCAGGAAAAAAACCAGGGGATGCGCGACGGCCAGCCAGAGGCCAGCTACGCTGGCCGCTTCTTCGGTGAGCGAGGCACCGATGTTCGAAAAGGGCTCGGGAGACGCGTTGATGGCGGCGCGGGTCGTGAGTTTGGTGAGGTGGGACATGGCGGCCAGCAGGGCGCCACCGGTGGCCGCCAGCGCACTGAAGGTGCCGTGGTCGAACCCGACCATCGAGGTGGCGAGCAGTGCGCCCATGGCCATGCGCACCGGCGTGGCGGCGAAATCGGCGAGGCTGTCGAAACCTGGGATCTTGTCGCCGATAAAGCCGAAGCCGGCCAGCAGCCCGGTCACCCCGACGCCGAAGGGCGACGCCAGGGGGGCGAGCGCGGCCGGGAGAACCACCCAACCCAGCAGCGCCGCCGCGCCGATGAGAAAGGGCGGCAGTGTGGCGCGCCAGCCGCTGGCCCACGCCAGCGCTGAGCCCAGCGCGAAGAGTTGCAGAGTGTCGAGGGAGGGCATGAAAACGCGGAGCGTTCAGCTCGCCTGGTGCAGGCGCACCGTCGGGCGTGCCATCGGGGTTCCGCATTCCACCCGCGGCGATGGTGCGCTGGAACGCAGGCCGAGGCGTGCGAATAGCGCGCGATCCGCATCCACCTCGGCGTTGCCGGTGACCAGCAGCGTGTCGCCGTAGAAAATCGAGTTGGCTCCGGCGAGGAAGCACAGTGCCTGGATGCCATCGCCGAGTTCGCGTCGCCCGGCGGACAGTCGGACGCGTGCGCGCGGCATGGTGATGCGCGCGGCCGCCACCATGCGGACGAAGTCGAAGGGATCGAGGTCGGGGGCGTGCTCCAGCGGGGTGCCACCCACGCGCACCAGCGCGTTGATCGGCACTGATTCGGGATAAGGGTCGAGACCGGCCAACTGGGCCAGCAGACCGGCGCGGTCGCGCACGCTCTCGCCCATGCCGACGATGCCGCCACAGCACACTTGCATGCCGGCGGCACGGACCGCGTCGAGGGTGTCGAGCCGGTCCTGGTAGGTCCGGGTGGTGATGATGTCGCCATAAAACTCGGGCGAGGTGTCGAGGTTGTGGTTGTAATAGTCGAGGCCGGCATCGGCCAGACGCCGCGCATGCTCGGGTTTGAGCATGCCGAGGGTCATGCAGGTTTCCAGTCCGAGCGCTTTCACTCCCGCGACGATGGCGGTCACTTTGTCAATGTCGCGGTCCTTGGGCTCACGCCACGCCGCCCCCATGCAAAAGCGCCCCGCGCCGGCGTCCTTGGCCGCCTGCGCATTGGTCAGCACGAGGTCGAGGTCCATGAGCTTGTCGGCGTCGACGCCGGTGGCGTGGTGCGACGATTGCGGGCAATAGCTGCAATCCTCCGGACAGCCGCCGGTCTTGATGGACAGCAGCGACGACAGTTGCACGTCCAGCGGGTCGAAGTGCGCGCGATGCACCTGCTGCGCCTGCCACATGAGTTCCGGCAGTGGGAGTCCGAGCAGAGCTTCGATACGGTCAGGCGTCCACGTTTGCGTCATGATGATGTTCGAGAGTTCGGGCTGGACATTGTTGCACCCGTGCTGTGGCCACATCGCATCACATCCTGAACACGCCGAAACGGGTCTCAGGCGTGGGGGCATTGCGCGCCGCAGACAGGCCGAGGGCGAGCACGCGGCGGGTGTCGGCAGGATCGATGATGCCATCATCCCAGAGCCGGGCGCTGGCGTGATAGGGGTGACCCTGGGACTCATACTGGGCGCGGATGGGCGCCTTGAATGCGTCTTCGTCCTCGGCGCTCCAGGCGCCGCCGCGCGCCTCGATACCGTCGCGGCGCACGGTGGCGAGGACGCTGGCGGCCTGTTCTCCGCCCATGACGCTGATGCGCGCGTTGGGCCACATCCACAGCTGGCGGGGGCCGTAGGCGCGGCCGCACATGCCGTAGTTGCCGGCGCCGAAGCTTCCGCCCACGATGACGGTGAACTTGGGGACGGCGGCGCACGCGACTGCGGTGACCATCTTGGCGCCGTTACGGGCGATGCCTTCGTTCTCGGCTTTGCGCCCGATCATGAAGCCGGTGATATTCTGAAGGAACACCAGTGGGATGCGGCGCTGGCAGCACAGTTCAACGAAGTGCGCACCCTTGAGCGCGGATTCGGAAAACAGGATGCCGTTGTTGGCGATGATGCCCACCGGCATGCCCTCGATGTGCGCAAAGCCGCACACCAATGTGGTGCCGTAGCGGCTCTTGAACTCGTCGAGCTCGGAGCTGTCGACAATGCGCGCGATGAGCTCGCGCGCATCCAGCGGTTTGCGCAGATCCAGGGGTGCCAGCGCGCGCAGTTCTTCGGACGCGTATGCCGGCGGCCGCGGTTGGCGCGCGAGGACCGGTTTGGCCGGCGGGGGCAGGTGCGCGACGATGCGGCGGGTGATGGCCAGCGCATCGCCGTCATCCTGGGCGAAGTGATCGGCAACACCGGACAAGCGGGTGTGCACGTCGGCACCGCCGAGCTCCTCGGCGCTGACGACTTCGCCGATGGCGGCTTTGACCAGCGGCGGACCGGCCAGAAAAATGGTTCCCTGTTCGCGCACGATGACAGACTCATCGCTCATCGCCGGTACGTACGCGCCGCCCGCGGTGCACGAGCCCATGACCACGGCAATCTGCGTGATGCCTTCGGCACTCATGGTGGCCTGATTGAAGAAAATTCGGCCGAAGTGATCACGATCCGGAAATACCTCGTCCTGGTTCGGCAGGTTCGCACCTCCCGAGTCGACGAGATAGATGCACGTAAGGCGGTTCTCGCGCGCGATGTCCTGGGCGCGCAAGTGCTTCTTGACGGTCAGAGGGTAGTAGGTGCCGCCCTTGACGGTTGCGTCGTTGCACACGATCACGCACTCGCGTCCAGACACCCGTCCGATACCGGTGATGATGCCGGCGCCTGGCGCGGCACCCCCGTACATGCCATACGCAGCCAGCGCCGAGAACTCGAGAAAGGGTGTGCCCGGATCGAGCAAGCGCGCGATGCGATCACGCGGCAGCAGCTTCCCGCGCGCCACGTGTTTGGCACACGCTGCCTCGCCGCCCCCGCGTGAGGCTTCGAGCAGGCGCGCGCGCAGGTCTGCGAGCACGTCGTCCATGGCCGCGGCATTCGCGGCTACGGCCGGGGCGCGCATATCGATGCGTGATTCGATCTGATGCATGTTGTGGGCCGGGTTCTTGATGTCAGGCGGTGTGTTGCTCGTCCAGGCCGAGCTCAGCCTTCATGGCGTCACGGATCTTGAACTTCTGCACCTTGCCGGTGATCGTCAGTGGGAAGGTCGTGACGAAGCGAATATGGCGCGGAATCTTGTAGTGGGCGATCTGCCCCTGGCAGAACGCACGGATGTCTTCCGCGGTCGGGGTCGCGCCGGCCTTGGGGATGATCCACGCGCATAGCTCCTCGCCGTACCTGGTGTCCGGAATGCCGACCACCTGCACATCCTGGACCATGGGATGGCGGTAGAGAAATTCCTCGACTTCGCGCGGATAGATGTTTTCCCCGCCGCGGATGACCATGTCCTTGATGCGTCCGACGATGTTCACGTATCCCTCGGTGTCCATGGTCGCCAGGTCCCCGGTGTGCATCCAGCCTTCGGGATCAATGGCCTCGCGGGTCCTGGTTTCGTCGCCCCAGTACCCATGCATCACCGAGTAGCCGCGGGTACACAGCTCACCGGGTGTGCCCGGGGGCAGGGTGGCGCCGCTTTGCGGGTCGACGATCTTCACCTCCAGATGCGGTTGCACCTGCCCCACGGTGCTGACCCGTCGATCCAGCGGCGTGTCGGTGGAGCTCTGGCAGCTCACCGGCGCCGTCTCGGTCATGCCGTAGGCAATGGTGATCTCGGTGAGATGCATGTCGCGCACCACGCGCTTCATCACCTCGATGGGGCAGGGGCTTCCCGCCATGATGCCGGTGCGAAGTCCGGACAGGTCGAACTCACCGAAACGCGGATGATCGAGCATGGCGATGAACATGGTGGGAACACCATGCAGGCCCGTGCAGTGCTCGTCCTGCACCGTCTGCAGGGTCAGGAGCGGATCGAAGGCGTCGTTGGGGTACACGATGGTGGAACCGTGCGTCAGGCACGCCAGGTTGCCAAGCACCATGCCGAAGCAGTGGTACAGGGGCACGGGAATGCACAGTCGGTCGGCGGCGGTCAGCTTCATTGCCTCGCCGATGAAATACCCGTTGTTGAGGATGTTGCTGTGGGTGAGGGTGGCGCCCTTGGGGAAACCCGTGGTGCCGCTGGTGAACTGGATGTTGATCGGGTCATGGGGGGTCAGCCGCGCCGCCGCCGCGCGCACCTCGGGGTCGTGCGCGTCGCCCTGCGCCAACCAGTCGGCAAAGCGCAACATGCCCGGCTCGGCATCCTCGCCCAGGTGCACGACGAGCCGTAGCGCTGGCAGGCGCGGCGCGTGCAGTTGACCGGCCGCGCACGTTCCGAGTTCGGGTGCGAGTTCACGCAGCATGGCGCGGTAGTCGCTGCTCTTGAAGCTGGTCATGGTGACCAGCGCGCTGCAGCCGACCTTGTTCAGCGCGTATTCCACCTCGGCCGTGCGGTACGCCGGGTTGATGTTGACCAGGATGATGCCGACGCGTGCTGTCGCCAGTTGCATGAGCACCCACTCAGTGCAATTGTGCGCCCAGATGCCTACGCGGTCCCCGGTGCGCAACCCTGTGCGCAGCATGCTGCTGGCCAGACGGTCCACCTCGATCCTGAGCTGCGCGTAGCTCAGGCGCCGGCCCTGGTGTCGCACCACCAGGGCTGTGTGCTCTCCCTGGCGGCGTGCCATGGCATCGAAAAAATCCCCCAGCGTCTGCGTCAGCAGTGGCGCGTCACGCTGGCCGCAGGCGTAGCTGGTTGTGAGGACGTCGCCCATGGTTGGTGTCTCCCTGTGATGTTTCGCGAGCAAAGCGCCGCTGCGTCAGAAACGTGCCGTCATCCAGCGCTCCATCTGGGGGAGACGATCCACCCCCCAGAACGGTTCGTCGTCGACGATGAAGAACGGTGCGCCACATACCCCCGCGCGCAATGCGCGCTCGACGTTGTCTTTCAGCGCGCTCTTGATGTCTGGATCCGCACACCAGGCGTCGATCTGCGCTGCCTGCAAGCCGAGTTCCGCGCCCAACGCATGCAGCGTGTCCATGTTGGCGATGTTGTGGCCCTCGGCGAAGTACGCCGCAGACACCGCCCGGACCCAGGGTGCCACCTGCGGGGAGTTGGCGCGCTGCAAGCCCAGCAGCACGCGTGCGGCCTGATGCGTGGAGACTGGAAACGGCGTCGGCAGCGCGTAGGGCACACCGAAGTAGCGGGCCGAGCGCGCAAGATCGATGCGCGCGTACTCGCCTTTGAGGGGTTGTTCGATCAACGGTCGGGCGCCGGTGGCGGCAAACACCGGGCCCAGCAGGATCGGCACCCACGCGATGCCGCGATCATGCCGCTGCGCGACATCTTCGATCAAGCGGATGGCGAGGTAGGAATAGGGAGACGCGAAGTCGAAGAACAGCGTGATCGGTGAAACAGGCATGGAAAATTCCTGGTTTTGCGTTCGTGGGGGCGGTCATACTTCGAGCAAACGCGCGGCTGCCCAGGGCGTCCTCGCGTCTGGCCCCGCATGCCGTCATAGCGCGCGAGCGATGAGCATGTGCTGCACGTCGCTGGTGCCTTCGTAAATCTGGCACACGCGAACGTCGCGCCAGATACGTTCCACCGGAAAATCTTCCACGTAACCGTAGCCACCGTGGATCTGCATCGCGTCGCTGCACACCGCCTCCGCCATTTCGCTGGCGACCAGCTTGGCCATGGCGGCTTCCTTCAGGCAGGGGCGCCCGGCATCCTTCAGGCAGGCGGCGTGCCAGATCAGCTGCCGGGCCGCCTCGATCCGCGTGGCCATGCCAGAGAGCCGAAACTGCACGGCCTGATGTTCGAACAGGGTCTTGCCGAACGCCGTACGCTCGCGGGCATAACGCAGTGCGGCCTCGAAGGCCGCACGCGCCATGCCCACCGATTGTGCGGCGATGCCGATGCGCCCGCCTTCCAGTCCGGACAGGGCAATGCGGTAACCGTCCCCCTCGGCGCCGATGCGCGCCGATGCCGGAACCCGGCAGCCGTCGAAACGGATCTGCGCGGTGTCACTGGCGTGCTGCCCCGCCTTGCGCTCGAGGCGGTCGACAATGTAGCCGGGCGCGTCGGTGGGGACGATGAACGCGCTGATGCCCTTCTTGCCCGCCGCGCGGTCGGTGGCGGCGAGCACGATGGTCACCTGACCGTTCTTGCCGCTGGTGATGAATTGCTTGACGCCGTCGAGCACGTAGTCGCCGCCGTCGCGGCGCGCAGTGGTGCGAAGATTCGACGCGTCGGATCCCGCCTGGGGCTCGGTCAGTGCAAACGCGCCGATCATGTCGCCACGCGCCAACGGGCGGAGCCATTGCGCTTTCTGCGCGTCGTCGCCCCAGGCGCTGACAATGGAGCACACCGGGCAGTTGTTGACGCTGACGATGGTGCTGGTCGCGCCGTCCCCGGCGGCGATTTCCTCGATCGCGAGCGCCAGCGCGAGGTAGTCGAGCCCCGCACCGTCCCAGTCGGTCGATACGGCAACGCCCAGGCAGCCGAGGGATGCCAGCCCACGCAACGCCTCGCGGGGAAAGCGCGCCGACTGCGCCCACACCGCCGCGTGAGGTGCGATTTCAGCCTGGACGAAGGCGCGCACCGCGTCGCGGATCATTTCATGGTCGGCATCGAGAATCATGGGCCGGGTCTCCTGCGGGTATGGCGTGGGGCGCGGTGGCGCAGCGTCAGATCAGTTCGACCGCCATCGCCGTGGCTTCGCCACCGCCGATGCATAACGCAGCCACGCCCTTTTTCAGGCCGCGTCCGCGCAGCGCGCCCAGCAGGCTGACGATAATGCGCGCGCCACTGGCACCGATGGGGTGGCCAAGCGCGACCGCCCCGCCGTGCACGTTGACGATGTCGTGCGGCAGGCTGAACTCTTGCATGGCTGCCATGGTTACGGTCGCGAACGCCTCGTTGATTTCCCATAAATCGACCTCGTTCGCGCGCCACCCCGCCTTGGCCAGAACCTTCTGGATGGCGCCCACCGGTGCCGTGGTGAACCAGGCGGGTGCCTGCGCATGCACCGCGTGCGCGGCGATGCGTGCCAGCGGCGTACAGCCCAGCTGCTCGGCGGTGGACGCGCGCATCAGCACCAGTGCGGCGGCGCCGTCAGAAATGCTCGATGACGTGGCGGCGGTGATGGTGCCGGTCTTGACGAATGCCGGTTTCAGCGTGGCGATTTTCTCTGGCTTGGCCTTGAATGGCTGCTCATCGCGGTCGATGACGGTCTCGCCACCGCGCCCCGGCACGGTCACGGGGGCGATTTCCCACGCGAAGTCGCCGTTTTCATTGGCTTGCCGGCTGCGAGCCGTGGATGCCACCGCGAATGCGTCCATGGACCCGCGCGTGAATCCGTAGCGTGCCACGCAGTCCTCGGCGAACACGCCCATGGCCTTGCCGCGCTGGTACGCGTCTTCCAGGCCATCGATCGCCATATGATCGTAGAACTGGGTCATGCCGTACTTCACGCCCTTGCGCACGAAGGCCAGATGCGGTGCGTTGCTCATGCTTTCCATGCCTCCCGTGACCACGACCGAGGCGGAGCCAGCGGCCAGCATGTCGTGGCCGAACATGGTCGCGCGCATGCCCGAGCCGCACATCTTCGACAGGGTCACGGCGCCCGCGGACTGCGGCAGACCGGCAGCGAGGGCGGCCTGCCGCGCCGGGGCCTGGCCCTGACCGGCCATCAGGCAGTTGCCCATGAGTACCTCGTCGACGGCGTCTCCGGCGATCCCGGCGCGCTCCACAGCGGCGCGGATGGCGACACTTCCAAGTTCCCATGCCGCCTGCGAGGCAAAGTCTCCCAGCAGGCCGCCGATGGGGGTGCGCGCGGCGGACGCGATGACGATGGAATCGTGATTCATGCTTGAGTCTCCGATGTGGATGCAATGTTGCAAGGTGCTTGCGTTGCGTGGACGAAGCGCCGGCTGTTGTCGTAGGGGAAGACGTCGAACACCTGTCCCTGACGGGTACGCTCCTGCTGTGCCTGCCAGTAGGCGGCGTCGAGCAGGTCGGCATGGTGTCGCATGAACACCTCGCGCACCGCGGGGTTTCCGAGCAGGAAGGTGCCGAACGTCTCCGGGAAGACATCGTGCGGGCCGACCGCATACCAGGGTTCCGACGCCATTTCGTCTTCCTCGCACCGTGGCGCAGGAACACGGCGGAACTTGCAGTCGGTGAGGTATTCGATTTCGTCGTAGTCGTAGAACACGACCTTGCCGTGACGGGTGATGCCGAAGTTTTTCCACAACATGTCGCCGGGGAAGATGTTGGCGGCGATGAGATCCTTGAGCGCATTGCCGTACTCGATCACCGCCGCCTCCAGTTGTTCCGGGGTCGATTCCTGCAGATAAATGTTCAGGGGAATCATCCGCCGTTCGATGTAGCAGTGCTGGATGACCAGCAGCCCGCCATCTTCCTCGACCTGTGACCCACAGGTCGCCTTGAGTTCCGCGATGAGCGCCGGATCGAAACGTTCACGCGGGAACGCGACGTTCGAGTACTCGAGGGTATCGGCCATGCGGCCGACACGATCGTGCCGCTTGACCAGCAGGTACTTGTCCTTGATTTTCTCGCGGGTCGTTTCTTTGGGTGGAGGATAGAAATCGCGAATGACCTTGAAGACGAACGGGAACGACGGCAGGGTGAACACCAGCATCACCATGCCGCGAATGCCGGGCGCGGTCGTGAAGTCGTCGCTCGAATGTCGCAGGTGAAACAGGAAGTCGCGGTAGAACAGCGTCTTGCCCTGCTTGGCCAGGCCCAGCGCGTTATAGAGCTCGGAACGCGGCTTGCGCGGCATGAGGCCGCGCAGGAACTGCACATACGCCGAGGGTACCGACATGTCGACCATGAAGTAGGCGCGGGCGAAGGAAAACACCAGCAGCAGGTCGTCTTCGTGCACCAGCGCGCAGTCGATCATCAGGCAGCCGTCGTCGCAGTGCAGGATGGGGAGCACGAGTGGAAACTCCGTATACCCATTGATCACCTTGCCGACAACGTAGGCCCCCTTGTTGCGAAAGAACAGCGAGGACAGGACCTGGATCTGGAAATTGCCGCGCAGCCGGGCACCTTCGAGGCGCTGTTCGATCACGCCGAGCACGCGGCCGATGTCGCGGCCGAGATCCTGGAACGGCCTTGCAAGCTGGTAGTTGTGAATGATGCGGGTCAGCGCCTCGCGCAGGGTGGCACGGGTCGGGTAGTAGGCGCGGAACGTCGGCTGCGCGGCGGGTTCGTCGTACTCGATGTACTCGGTGGACACGGCCGGTCGGACGAACAGAATGTCGTTATGAAAATGGCGGCGATGCAGAATCTTCGTGGTCACCGAATTGAAAAAGGTTTCGGCGAGTTCAGGCTGCAGGTGATTGGTCAGCAGCCCGATGTAATGAAGCTTGGCCTGGTGCCATACCGCTGGGTCGAGATTGGCGACGTCGAACGCCGACTGCAGGTGCTCGGTGGCTTCATCGACACGCGTGTCGTAGAAGGCAATGCGTTCGCTCTGGGCGCGTTGCTGGCCGGACCAGTCGGCCTGCTCGAAGCGACCCTTCGCCGCGCGGCTGACTTCGCGGAACAACCGGTAGTGCTTGTTGAAACCATCGAGCATTGCGCGCGCGATGGCGAAAGCGACCTGTGAGTCGAGGCGTGGGGGAAAGTCGTTCATGAGCGCGCGCATGCCGGACAATGACCAGGACCGTGATGGCCCGACTGTACCTGTGGCACCACGCACTGAACAGCCCACATGCCAGGGCGGCGGGCGAGGTGCCATGCTACCCTTGGCTGGTTCCTCACCACAGGAGACAGGAGATGCCCGGACTGCTGCCTGACGTCGATCCCGACGGCCTTCTTGAATATTCTGTCGTGTACACGGACAGGGCCCTGAACCACATGTCCAGGCGGTTCCAGGCTGCGATGGTCGACATCTCGGCGATGCTCCGTCAGGCGTATGGCGCCGACGCCGCGGTGATTGTTCCCGGCAGCGGCACCTTTGCGATGGAGGCCGTGGCGCGGCAGTTCGTGCAGGGGCGTCCGGTGGTGGTGGTGCGCAACGGCTGGTTCAGCTACCGTTGGTCGCAGATCATCGAGACGGGGCGCCTGAGCAGCGAGGTCACCGTGCTCAAGGCGGAGCGGACTGGCGACGAGGCCGAGGCTGCGTTCGCGCCGGCGCCCATCGCGTCCGTGGTCGACGCCATCCGGCGCGAGCGCCCGGGGGTGATCTTCGCCCCCCACGTCGAAACATCTGCCGGCATGATGCTGCCCGACGCGTACTTGCGCGCCATCGGTGCCGCTGCGCGCGAGGTCGATGCCCTGTTCGTGCTCGACTGCATTGCCTCGGGGGCGACCTGGGTCGACATGCGCGAGATCGGCGTCGACGTGCTCGTCAGCGCTCCTCAGAAGGGCTGGAGCGCGACGCCATGCGCGGGCTTTGCGATGTTGTCGGCGCGCGCCCTGACGCGCATGACCGAAACCACCAGCGACAGTTTTTCCTGCGATCTGAAAAAGTGGCACCAGATCATGCAGGCGTATGTCAATGGCGGCCACGCGTATCACGCCACCATGCCCACCGATGCGCTGGTGCGCGTGCGCGACACAATGCAGGAAGCGTTCGCGTTCGGCCTCGACCGGCTCAAGGCTGCGCAGGCTGAACTGGGTCGCGGCGTGCGTGCCTCGCTTGCGCGGCGCGGCGCGCGTAGCGTGGCCGCGGCAGGGTTCGAGGCGCACGGGGTGGTGGTGTCGTACACCCGCGATCCCGACATCCAGAGCACGCGTCGCTTTGCTGCCGCCGGCGTGCAGATCGCCGCGGGCGTGCCGCTGGCGTGCGACGAACCGGCCGGGTTCATGACGTTCCGCCTCGGATTGTTCGGACTCGACAAATGGACCGACGTGCCAGGGGCGATCGCGCGCATCGACGCCGCCTTTGATGCCGTCGGACTTGGCGTCACGCCAGCGAGCTGAACACGCTACACGCACCCGCGCCTCCCCGTCGTCAGGCCGTTTCCGCGAACAGTTCCCGCCCGATCAGCATGCGGCGGATTTCGCTGGTGCCGGCGCCGATTTCGTAGAGTTTGGCGTCGCGCCACAGGCGGCCCAGCGGGAACTCATTGATGTAGCCGTTGCCGCCGAACACCTGAATGCCTTCGCCAGCCATCCAGGTGGCTTTCTCGGCGCACCACAAAATGGCGGCCGCACAATCCTTGCGCACCGCGCGCGCATGACCGTCGCCATGCGCATCCAGGTTTTTTCCGACGGTGTAGAGCAGGCCACGCGCGGCCTGCAACACGGTGTACATGTCGGCGAGCTTGGCCTGGATCAGCTGGAACTCGCCGATGGATTGGCCGAACTGCTTGCGGTCGTGGACGTAGGGGATGACCGCGTCCATCACTGCCTGCATGATTCCCACGGGTCCGCCCGTCAGCACCGCGCGTTCATAGTCCAGGCCGCTCATCAGTACGCGCACGCCGCCGCCGACCTCGCCGAGAACGTTCTCCTCGGGTACCTCGACATCCTGAAATACCAGTTCGCCCGTGTGGCTGCCGCGCATGCCCAGCTTGTCGAGTTTTTGCGCAACCGAAAACCCCGTGAAACTTTTTTCCACGATGAACGCGGTGATGCCGCGGCTTTCCGCGGCCGGGTCGGTCTTGGCATACACGACCAGGGTGTCGGCATCGGGACCGTTGGTGATCCACATCTTGGTTCCGTTGAGGACGAAGCGGTCGCCGCGGCGCTCGGCGCGCAGCTTCATGCTCACCACGTCAGAGCCGGCACCTGGCTCGCTCATCGCCAGCGCCCCCACGTGGTCGCCTGACAGCAAGCCCGGCAGATAGCGGCGTTTGATGTCCGCGCTGCCATTACGGCGGATCTGGTTGACGCACAGGTTGGAGTGGGCACCGTAGCTCAGCGCCACCGACGCGCTGGCACGCGAGATCTCCTCCATGGCGACCATATGCGCCAGGTAGCCCATGCCACTGCCACCGTCAGCCTCCGGCACGGTGACACCCAGCAGCCCGAGGTCACCGAATTTTTTCCACAGGTCCATCGGGAACTGGTCGCTCCGATCGATGTCCGCAGCGCGCGGCGCGATCTCGGCCTGCGCGAAATCGCGGACGGCGTCGCGCAACGCGTCCACGTCGGCGCCGAGTTGGAAGTCAAGTCCGGGCATGGAGGTCATTGCGGGTCTCGAAAAGCGTTGATCGGAAATCGCTGCCGATCATAGTTGACGTTTACGTTAACGGCAATCGTGGCGGGAGAAATGCGATGCAGGGTCGCGAGCGGCTCTCCGGGGCGCGTTACGCAGCCGCGTCGTGTCGCGCGAGCAAAGTGCGCGCTTCCGCTTCGTAGGCGCCAATTTCGTCGAGCGTGGTCTGCAGCTCCGCCAGGCGCAGTTCGATGTCGCGGCGGTGCGCGCCCAGCACGTCGAGATAGCGGCGCAGCTGCGGCTTGGTGTCACGCGGGGATTCGTACATCAGCACCAGCTCCCGGATCTCGGCCAGGCTGAGTCCGAGGCGCTTGCCGCGCTGGGTGAGCTTGAGACGCGTGCGGTCTCGCTGCGAATACACCCGCTGCCGACCTTCGCGCAGAGGCGCCAGCAAACCGGCTTCCTCGTAAAACCGGATCGCGCGCGCGGTCAGGCCGAACTCGCGCGCCAGCTCGGTGATGGTGTAGCGGGCGGGGGCGTTGGTGGAAGCGGGAACTGATTGACGCATACGGAAAGTGTACCCGGCCACCGCGCGCGTCTCGCCTCGGCAGCGCCCGCCGCCATCCGTGCCGCCTCAGCGGGAGGCATCGGCGTGACGCTGCAATTGCTGCAATGCGGCGATGCGCAGGGCGCGCGCCTGTTCGCGCGCAATCGCGTGGCCGCAGGCAGCGGCGCGGTTCAGCCATGCCATTGCCTGATCGTCGTCGCGCGTGACGCCACGGCCCTGGATGTGACAGAGAAATAGCCAGTGCATGGCTTCCGCGCGGTGCTGACGCGCGGCGGCTTCGAGAAATGCCACGGCGGCGGCGTCATGCCCGGTTGCCAGCAACGCCAGCGCGAGGTCAGTCTGGGCATCGGCATCGCCCCGGTCTGCCTGGACGACAAGTTCCACGAAGCTGGCGTCGGGTATGGTGCCGAAACGTTCCAGCACCTGGGACAGGTCGATGAGTTGACGTTGGCTCTTGCGCGGATCCCGGTACACGGCACGCAGCGTGCCCTCTTCGCACCAGCGCTGCAGCGTGCGCTCGCTGCGTCCGAGCAGGATGGACGCGGTGAGGATGCCGCACGTGGAGGCGACGTCCTGGGTGGCGTGGTGCGAAGGGTCAGCGTTGTGCATGCAGCGAATGGCCCAGAGCCTGTATCGACAGAGATGATAGCCGCCATGTCGTCGCTGTCGCGGTCAAACCGCGCCATGACGCGTAAACGTTACGCTAACGACAGGGTGACGGCATGTTGGTTGACCGCCGCGACACGGTCCGCGTTGGCGTGCGCCTTGCTTGGGTAAGCGCATTGCGAGACGTGGAATCTGCGTCAACACCGAGCTCGCATCGTGCCCCGGACGCTGGCGTGATGCCTGATGAAGTGCCGATGCGGTTGATTTGCATGAAATTTTACTCAACAGCCTGTTAAGCTGAATCGCGTGGAGCGCCGTGCAACATGATTGGCGATCAATGACAAAATTGCAGAAATTCATGGAACCCACTGAGTCAGCGATTGCTTTTCGTCATCGCGGCTTCACGCTGATCGAATTGATGATCGTGGTGGCGATCATCGGTATCCTGGCTGCAATCGCGATCCCTGCGTACCAGAGCTACACCATTCGCGCGGAGGTCTCTGAAGGGTTGAACTTGACAGAGGGCGCAAAGACCGCCATCTGGGACTTCTACGCCCAGCATGGCGAGTTCCCCTCGAGCAATGCATCTGCCGGCATGCCATCGCCACAGTCTGTTCAAGGAAATTATGTGCAGTCGCTGGATATTGCCAGCGGCGGTGCGTATCCGGGGCGGGTAAAAATCACGTTTGGCAACCGGGCGAATTCGAAAATTGCAGGGAAAACCTTGTACTTGTCAGGGAGCAGCGGGAATGACTCCTTGATCTGGAGGTGCACGACGGCGCCCGGTGGCGCGCTCGACGCCAGCGCGATCGCCTCGGCCTACGAACCAAGATCGTGCGATTGACCCACCGAATGGCATGAACTTTGCTTCTTTTGTCACGCCAGGTGATAAGGCCGTCAGGTTGCAAGGGCTTGCCTCCCTTCCTGTGTTGGCACTAAGCTGGAACACGAACGGTGCGGCGCCTGGGCCAAGCCGAGGTAAAACTCCGGAGAATATGTCCATGAAAAAACAACTGCAACAAGGTTTCACGCTGATCGAACTGATGATCGTGGTCGCGATCATCGGTATCCTGGCCGCAATCGCGATTCCCGCGTACCAGAACTACACGATCCGGGCGCAGGTGTCTGAAGGCCTGTCGCTGGCAGATGGCGCGAAGACCGCACTGGCTGAATATTTCACGAACCACGGTTCGTTCCCGTCCGCCAACGCGTCCGCTGGCCTGGCCGCGGCAGCGTCGATCACCGGTAACTACGTGTCGAACGTCGATGCTGGAACCACCCCAGGTCAGATCATTGTCACGTACAGCAACACCTCTCCGCAAAAAGCCAACTCCGCGATCAACGGCACGAAGCTCGTGTTGTCGGCGCGCACCACGAGCGGTTCCATCCAGTGGACCTGCCGGACCGCAGCGACGAGCGGTGTGCCGTCCAAGTATCTGCCGAGTTCGTGCACCTGATCGATCCTCGATCGATGAACCCGCCTGACGGCGGGTTTTTTATTCCTGGTTCGTCCCGGCCCATCGCGTCCCATGGCTGATCTCGCACCGCGTCGCGCGCAACTCGCGTTCGGCGTGGCTGCAGTTGTCGCGCTGCTCTCCTACTGGGCCGGGCTGCGCGGCGGTTTCACGTTCGACGATTTCGGCAATTTCGTCGACGACCAACGCTTCGCGCCAGCCGCATTGCACGCGCACTTCTGGTCCGCGGTGTTTGGTGGCAACGCCGGGCCATTCGCGCGGCCGTTGTCGATGCTGAGCTTCGCGTTGCAGATTTCGTCCACCGGCTTCAACCCCTGGCCGCTGAAAGCCTTCAACCTGCTGCTGCATCTGGCCAATGGGGCGCTGGTGTTCGCGCTGTCGCGGCGCGTGATCCATTGGGTGCAGCGCGACGGCCGCGCGGCGCTGCTGGGCGCCGACGCGCTGGCACTCCTGGTCGGGTCGGCGTGGCTGCTGGCGCCGATCCAGCTCACCGCGGTGCTGTACGTGGTGCAGCGCGAGGAGGCGCTGGCAGCGGGCTTCGTGCTGCTCGGCCTGCTTGGCTACTGGCACGGTCGCATGTGCCTGATCGATGGCTGCACGCAAGGCTGGCGCTGGATCTGGGGTTCCCTGGTGGGTGGTACCGTGCTGGCGTCCATGGCGAAGGAAACCGGTGTCCTGCTGCCGGCCTATGCCGCCCTGCTTGAATGGCTGGTGTTGCGAGGCGAGGGGGATGCGCGAGGAGGTCTGCGCGCGCTTTACGCCCTGGTGCTGGTGTTGCCCGGTCTGGCCGGGCTGGCCTGGCTGCTGCCAGGCATCGTCAGCGGCGCGGCTTACGCCGCGCGCCCTTTCACTCTTGCCCAGCGCTTGCTGAGCGAGGGTCGTGCCCTGGTTGACTATCTGCACTGGATCCTGGCGCCCCAACCTGATGCGCTGAGTCTTTACCACGACGATTTCGTTGTCTCGCACGGCTGGTTCACGCCGTGGACCACGGCGGCCAGTTGGGCGCTGCTGGCGCTGCTCGCCGCCGTTGCGTTGGCGCTGCGCCGGCGATTGCCGCTGGTCTCGCTGGGGTTGCTGTGGTTTTTCGTGGGGCAGAGTCCGGTGTCCACCATCGTGCCGCTGGATCTGGTCTACGAGCACCGCAACTACCTGCCGAGCTGGGGAGTGTGGCTGGCCGCATGCGGGCTGTTGACGGGATGGGTGCCGACGGATGCTGAGCGGCGCGCGACGTGGCGCACGCTGGTGGTGGCGTCGCTCGGCGCGCTGATCGCACTGAGCGCCCTGTTGACCGCGTTGCGCGCGCAGATCTGGAGCAATCCGTACCGGCTGGCGTATTTCGAGGCCACGCTGCACCCGCGCTCGCCGCGGGCGGCGTACGACCTCGGTCGGATCGAGTTGATCCTGGCGAGCGGGCCCGCCAGCGCCATGGACGGTCTTGGCGTGCAGCAGATGGAGTACGCCGCGGCGCTGCCCGGCGCCGATCTGCAGCCGTGGCAGGCGCTGGTTTTCATCGCCGCCAAGCGTGGCCAGCCGGTGCAGGCCGCCTGGTGGCTGGGCATGCGCCGCATCGTCGCCACCACGCCCCTGCGCCCCGAGGACATCGGCGCGCTGTACAGCCTCGTGCACTGCGGCATCGACGGCGTCTGCAAGTACACGCCGCAGGATCTGGGACAGCTTGCCGCGCTGCTCGACTTCGCCGCCCGGCGCTGGCCGGGCAATGCCGAGCTGTTGACATTGCAGGCCAACGCCGAGGCCAACCTGCTGCACGCGCTGCCCGAGGCCTACGCGCTGATGCTGCGCGTCGTCGCGCTCGACCCGTACCGCTACGCCTACTGGAAGAACCTGGTGGTCATGCAACTGGCCGCTGGCCTGCACAGCGAAGCGGCTGCCGGCATCGCGCGCATGCGTGAGCTTGACCCGCTCGGGTTGCATGGCAGCGAGATCGCGCGGCTGGCGCGCCGCGCTGCGCCGGAGGTCGCGCCATGAGGCGCCTGCGCACCCCTGTCATGGCGCTGCTGGTGCTGCTTGCGCTGGCCTGGTTGGCGTACTGGCCGGGGCGCCACGGCAGCTTCCTGTTCGACGACGATTCGAACCTTGCCGCGCTCGGCGCCTACGGGCCGATTGACCACTGGTGGAAGGTGGTGGCGTTTCTCACCTCAGGCTTCGCCGGTCCGACCGGACGGCCGCTCGCACTTGCCACCTTCATGCTCGACGCCCGCAATTGGCCGGCCCCAGTCGAGCCATTCAAACTGACCAACGTTGCGCTGCACCTGCTCAATGCCGGCCTGCTCGCCGGCTTGCTTGACGCGCTCGGGCGTGCGCTTGGCGTCGCGCGTCGGCGCGCGGCCTGGGCGGCGGTGCTGGCGGCCGGGTTGTGGCTGCTCGATCCCTTCTGGGTCAGTACCACCCTGTATGTGGTGCAGCGCATGGCGATGCTTGCTGGCACCTTCGTATTCGCCGGATTGTGGGGCTATACCCACGGACGTGATCTCCTGCGTCGCGGCCGCCGCGTCGCCGGCTACCGCTGGATGAGCGCATCGCTGTTGCTCGGCACCGTGCTGGCCGTGCTGAGCAAGGAGAACGGTGCGCTGCTGCCGTTGCTGGCCTGGGTTCTCGAGGCCACGCTGTTCGACCGCGAGGGCGATGCGCGTGCAGAGCACGGGCGCGGGTTCACGTGGTGGCGCCGCTGCTTCGTCATGCTGCCGTCGCTGGTCCTGCTCGGCTATCTGGCGACCAAGCTACCGGCCCTTTGGCTCGGCCTGCGCCAGGGGCGAGACTTCACCCCGGGACAGCGACTTTTGACCGAAGGACGGATCCTGTGGCGCTACCTGGGCGACATCTGGCTGCCACGGGCGCACGACGGTGGGTTGTTCCACGACGACATCGTCATCTCGCACGGACTGCTGACGCCGCCGAGCACGCTGTTCGCATGGACCGGCATCGCCGCACTTCTGGTGTGGGCCGCACGAAACAGGCACGCCACCGCTGCGTGGCGCGTCGCCGGCGCAGCCGCAATCGGATTTTTCTTCGTCGGGCACTCGATCGAATCAAGCTGGTTGCAACTCGAACTGGTGTTCGAGCATCGCAGTTATCTGCCGGCGGCATTGATGTTCTGGCCGCTGAGCCTGGCGGTGATCCAAGGTGCCCGCGACGCCACCGGCCGCCTGCGCTGGCCGGTCTGGTGCGCGCTGGTGCTGCTCGCGCTGTTTTCGGTGCAGACCGCGCGCCGGGCAACGGTCTGGGGCGCGCCGTTTGCCCAGGCGTTGCAATGGGCGCGCGAACACCCCGATTCTCCGCGCGCGCAGTCGTATCTGGCCAACTTCTGGAGTCGCACCGGCAACCAGGCGGAGGCCGCGCGGCTGCTCGATGCCGCGCTGCGCCAGCAGCCCGGGGACCTGTTGCTGCTGATCAACCGTGCCGGTGTGTCCTGCGCAAGCGGCGAGGCGCCAGCGGGTTTGCGCAGCGCCCTGCTGCATGCTGTCGCGGTGGCGCCGCTGGCGCGTCAAGTGACGTCCTACCAGTTCGACCGACTTCTCGACGGCGCGAAGCATTGCGATGCACTGGGTGCCGATCTCGACGCGCAGCTGCTGGCCGCCGCGCAGGCCAACCCCGATGCGGCCCTGCCCGAGGTCGGTCGCGACCTGCTGCACCGCCAGGCGTTGCTGGCGCTGCGCCATGGCGATGCCGGCAGAGCCTACGCATTCGACGTGCAGGCGTTGCGGCTGCCAGGGCGGCCGCCGGGCGCGCGGCTGCGCTTCGCTGCTGAACTGGCGACGGCCGGGCAGCAGCGGCTGGCGCTACGCCTGCTCGACGCCGTGCCGTCTTCACGGCGGCGCATCAGTGGGTGGAGCGTCGGCGCGCTGCACCAGCGCTGGTTGCGGCATGTCGGTTTCTATCAGGAAGGCGAGCGCCATCTGCGCGCCGTCCTGCAGCACGAGATCACGGCTGCGGCACAATCAGCGCTGCAGCGATCGAACGGGGAACATCATGCAGACGCAACAACCACGACAGGTCGTATGCCCTGAGGCCAGTGCGCCGGGCGCCGCGCTGTCGGTGGTGCTGCCGGCGCGTAACGAGCAAGATGCGGTTGGGCGCACCGTCGCCGCGGTGCGCGCGTTGTATCCGGATGCCGAGATCCTGGTGGTTGACGACGGCTCGACTGACGACACCCCGCGCGTCGCCGCCGAGGCCGGCGCGCAGGTGATTTCCCGTCCCTACGGCATGGGCAACGGTGCCGCCATCAAGACCGGCGCGCGTGCCGCGCGCGGTGACATCATCGTCTTCATGGACGCCGACGGGCAGCACGACGCGGCCGACATCGCGCGCCTGCTGCAGCGCATCAACGAAGGCTACGACATGGTCGTCGGCGCCCGCGACGCAAGCTCGCAAGCCAGCGTCGGCCGCGGCCTGGCCAACGCCTTCTACAACCGGCTTGCGAGCTGGACGACCGGCCACCGCATCGTCGACCTGACCAGCGGCTTCCGCGCGGTACGCGCCGCGCGCTTCCGCGAGTTCCTGCATCTGTTGCCGAATGGATTTTCGTATCCAACAACGAGCACGATGGCATTTTTTCGCAGCGCCTACGCGGTCGCCTACGTGCCGATCGTGGCTGCGCCACGCATCGGGCGCAGCCATATCAAGCCACTGCGGGACGGGTTGCGGTTTTTGTTGATCATTTTCAAGATCGCAACGCTGTATTCGCCGCTGAAATTGTTCGCGCCGGCGGCGAGTGCATTTCTCGTCCTGGGTCTGGGCTGGTATCTGTACACCTTCCGTACCCAGGGGCGCTTCACCAACATGAGCGCGCTCCTGCTCAGTGCCGCGGTGATCGTGTTTCTGATCGGACTGATCTCCGAGCAAATCACCAACCTGACCTACAAGCGCGATGGTTGATCCGCGCTCGCGCCTGCTGCTCGTCACGCGCAACTTTCCTCCGCTGTGGGGGGGGATGGAGCGCCTGAACTTTCACATGGCCATCGAGTTGGGCCGACGCAATACGTTGCACCTCGTCGGTCCCGCCGGGGCGAGCGTCACTGCTCCTGCTGGCATGCGGGTGCGCGAGGCGCCGCTTCGTCCGCTGTGGCGCTTCCTCGTCGTCGCATGCTGGGCTGCCTGCGCCGAAGCATCGCGTTGGCGGCCGCAACTCGTCCTGGCCGGCAGCGGGTTGACCGCCCCGCTGGTTTGGCTTGCCGCGCGGCTCAGCGGGGCGCGTGCCGGCGCGTACCTGCATGGTCTGGACGTGGCGGTCAAGCATCCGCTGTACCGCGCGTTGTGGTTGCCGGCGCTTCGCCACATGGATGTGGTGGTTGCCAACAGCCATGCCACGGCGCGCCTGGCCGAGGCTGCCGGGATCCCTTCGCAGCGTCTGCGGGTTGTGCACCCCGGAGTCGAGATTCCCGCCTTCGATGCCAGCGCGCGGGGGCGCTTTCGCAAGGCGCATGGCCTGTCCGGGCAGGCACGCGTGCTGCTGTCGGTGGGGCGCCTGACGCAACGCAAGGGCTTGCAGGAATTCGTCCGGGAGGTGCTGCCCGCGGTGATCGCAGCAGAGCCGGCCGCGGTGCTGGTGGTGGTGGGTGATGCGCCTGCCGATTCCCTGTATGCGCGGGCGCAGTCGCGCGAGGACATCGATGCCGAGGCGCGCAGCGTGGGTTTGGCTGACAAGGTGTTGTTTCTCGGCAAGCGATTCAGCAGCGAACTCGACGATGCCTACTTTGGTGCCGATGTGCATGTGTTTCCGGTGCGCGAAGTAAACGGCGATCCCGAGGGCTTCGGTATGGTCGCAGTGGAGGCTGCGGCACATGGTCTGTGGACCGTCGCGTACGCCACGGGTGGAGTCAGCGACGCCGTGGGTCCAGGATGCAGCGGCGACCTGGTCCCGCCCGGTGATGGGCAGGCCTTCGCTGCTGCGGTGGTGCGCGCGCTGCGCCGACAACCCGACCCGGCAAATTTGCGGGAATTCGCACGTCGTTTTGCCTGGGAGCAGTTCGGGCAGACCCTGGCACAGGCACTGTGGCCGCAGCGCTTCGGCAACGGCTGAAACCGTCGATGCATCCGGCTTGCTGCCCTGGAGTATGGTTCCCCGCGATCCGCACCGGTAGCGGGGCCGATGTGTTCGTCGAGCGACTGGCGGACGGGCTGCGCGCGCGCGGTGTGCGTGCCGAGGTCACATGGCTTGCGCATCATGCCGAGTACGCTCCGTGGGCCGTGGCGCGTCCGCAAGTGCCGCGGTGGGCGGGTATCGCGCACCTCAACACGTGGCTGCCAGGCCGCTTCGTACCGATGAACTTGCCAGCCGTGCAAACCCTGCATTTCTGCGTGCACGATCCGGCGTTTGCTGCTTACCGGTCGGCGCTGCAGTCCGTCTACCATCAGGTTTGCATTAAACCGCGCGAGCGCAGGAACCTGCGGCAGGCCTGGCGGGTCGTCGCGGTTAGCGCAGATACCGCGGAGCAGGCGCGCAGGATCTTCGGCTTGCGAGATGTGCGTGTGATTCCCAACGGGGTCCCCGTCGACGGGGTCTTCCAACCGGGTACGCGAACGCAGGCGCATCGACCTTTTCGTTTGCTCTACCTGGGCAATTGGTCGCGACGCAAGGGATCCGATCTGCTGGCGCCAATCATGCGCAGCCTGGGCGCGGGGTTCGAACTGCTCTACACCGAGGACCGCCAGGGGGCGCAGCGCGACTTCGAACGCCCCGCGCATGCTCGCAGTCTTGGGCGGCTGCACGGTCCCGAGGCCGTCGCCCAAGCCTGTCGCAGTGCTGACGCCTTGTTGTTTCCGTCCCGCCTCGAGGGTTTGCCGCTGGGTGTTCTGGAGGCGATGTCCTGCGGCCTGCCGGTGATCGCCGCGCGCGCATCGTCGCTCCCGGAAGTGATTGAGCATGGACGCAGCGGCTGGCTGTGCGAAACGGGTCAACCGGAGTCTTTCGCCGTGGCCGCGCGCATCCTCCAGGAGGACCCGGCGTTGTGGCGAAGCATGGCGCTGCAGGCACGCCTCCGTGTGGAGCAGGAGTTCTCCTTCGATCGCATGGTGGAGCACTACCTCGAACTCTACTGTCAGTGCCCGAGCACCGGGAGCGGGACGGCATGACCCAGGTTGTGGTCGGTCTTGTCCTCGAATACCGCAAGCCCGCGCTGACGCGGTCATGCGTGGAATCGCTGCTGCGCGAGGGCTGCTCTGCGGTGGTGGTATGGGACAACTCCAATGATGGTGGGGTCAGCCGCCAGGCACTTTACGCAGCGTTCCGCGACGACCCCAGGGTGGCCCTGGTCGGCGGACAAGCCAACAGCGGCTTCGCCGGCGGCGTGCGCCGCGGCATCGACCATATCGCCTGCGAGCACGCGGGGGCCTGGGTGCTGCTGGTCAACAATGACGCCACGCTGCTGCCCGGAGCGCTCGCCGCCCTACGCGCAACCCTGCAGGCGCGACCCGAGGCCGTGCTTGCCTATCCCGACGTCCGCCACGGGGGGCGCGTCGTCGGTCCAATGTTCTACCACCGCCGGCTTGCGCTGGTGCTATTGAATCCGTGGCCAGGAGCCTTCGCGTACGCGAGCGGCAGCCTGCTATTGGTGGCGCCGCAGCGATTGGCTGGTCCGCTGTTCGACGAAGACTTCTTCATGTATGGCGAAGACGTGGAACTGGGCTGGAGGCTGGGCGGGGCCGGGTCGATGGCGTACCTGCCGCGCGTGCTGGGCGAGCATCTGGGTTCGCAAGGTAGCGGAGCAGGTTCGCTGCGCTATGAGACCTGGCTGGTACGAAGCCACTGGCTGCTAGCCCGCAAGTTGGCACACTCCCCGGGAGATGCTGCACTGAACTTGTTGGGGCGCATGCTGAGCCTGCCGGCGCGCGCAGTGCTTCGAAGTCTGCGTTACCGAAGCCTGATTCCCTTGCGCGCGCTGGTGCGCGGAACCATGGGGCCTCGGCATACGACGCACTAGAAACAGGCGGCACGCCACGTGCCGCCGCTTCCGGACGGCCTCAAGCGGGGACGGCCGAACGTGGTCCATGCCTCGGCACTGCTTATCCGGCACGACGGTCACGGTGCAGGGCAATACCCGCCAGCCCTCTCAGCACGCTGAGACAGGCGCCCGCGCGTCCGTAGCGCCTGCCCAGTCGATTCCACTCCACCCCGGCTTGTACCCACGCACGCCGCAGCAAGTGACTGGCGGTGATGCGCCCGGAACGATAGAACAGCCGGCGCGCGTTGTCAGCGGCAGCGTCCCGCAACTGCGCGTCTCCGCACATCGCCGACGCCCATTGCGTACGCAGCGTGCGCTCTTGCAGCAGCATGGACAGGCGGTCAGTCGAAGCACTGCGCGGGTGCAGGCGGATGCAGGCTGCAGCCTGCTGCAACGAACAGGCACGGGCGAAGCGCGCACCGGCCAGGGCCGCGCGCATCCAAAGGTCATAGTCTTCGCAGTGACGCACCTGCGCATCGAATCCACCCAGGCGATGGAACAAGTCGCGGCGAATCGCCACCGCACAAATCGGCAGGGGATTGTCACGTACGAATCGTCGAACATTGTTGCCCCTGTCCTCGCCCAGCTCGGTCGGCAGCATGTGATACCGCAAGGCCAACGGGCGGTCATCCCGGAAAAAGGCATAACCGAGGACCAGCAATTCCGCCGTGCCGCCGGCCGCACAGGCCAGTGCCTCGGTTGCGCGGGGCTGCAGCAGATCGTCGGCGTCGAGGAACAGCAGCCACGAACGGCGGGCGAGTCCGGCGCCGACATTGCGAGCAGCGGAGGGGCCGCAGTTAGCCTGGCGATGCACTGCGAAGCGCGCGTCTCCACGTGCAGCCTCCTCGGCATATTCGGCAGTGCCGTCTGTCGATCCATCGTCCACGATCAAGCATTCCCAATCGACGTGCGCCTGCGCGCGCAGCGACGCGATGGTCTCGCCGATGAGCCCCGCGTAGTTGTGGACGGGGATGATGATCGACAGGCACATGACAGGGTCCCGGCTCAGCGTGAATTCGCGCGGCGGGCTGCGCGCAAACCGGCTTGAACGCCGATCATGACCAACTCGCCACCGTATGCGGCGGCGACGGCGCCTGGCGCCCCCAAAAACGGGATCAGAGCCAGGTTCAGGCAGACGCCGGTGAGCGAACCAGCCACGAACACCAAGGTGAGGGCACCCCCGCGCTGGCTGGCCACCAGGTGGGCATTGCCGAGGTTGCGCAGAACCTGGATCGCCGGCAACCAGGCCAGCAGGCCCAGCAGGCTCGAAGCGTGCGCAAAGCTGGTACCCAGGATCCGTGGCACAAGGGGAGCGCCAAGCCACAGCACGATGCCACCGGAAAGCGCAAGGGCAAGCATCAGCGCGCCTGCGCGTCGAAGTTGCACCCTGGCGTCGGCATTGGCATAGACCCGCGGCCACAAGGCCTCCTGCATGGCGACGAGTGGCAGTGAAGCCAGATCCACGGCGCGCTGGGCGACCCCGAAGTTTCCGACCGTTGCGTAGTCCAGCTGGGCGAGCACGGGTTTGCTGAATTCGGTCTGCAGTCGAAGCGCCAGTGCCCCGCTGGCAAAAGGAAGTCCAGAGCGAAGCAAATGCAGGCTGGGGCGTCCGGACCGTATGCCCGGGCGCGCGCGCACGAGCCACACGGATACGCCGACCACGAAGCTCAGCGCGGCTCCGACCTGATAATTCAGCCAAGTTGCCAGACTCGGTTGCGCCGCAACAAGGAATACCACCAGCGCGAGCAGGCGCATGGCGATGTAACTGGCCTGCAGCCTGCCATAGGCCTGTGGCTCGCGCGCTTGCTCGGCGCGTCCGACGAGATCGGCAAGGGATCCGGCAGCAACATCACTGAACAGGAAAAGTGCCACGCCCAATCCATCGCCGCGCATGGGCAGTGCGATCCAGGCGCTGACGATGGCGAGCAGCCCGAAAAATACGCTGCCGCGCATCCACAACGCGAGCGCGTCACCCAGTTGTGCCTGCGCGCGATCCGGGTGGCGCGCGCAGTCTCGCAGCAGCGCGCCCTGAGAGCCGAAGTTCGCCAGTGGCACGAAGAATCCGGCGACGGCCAGCAGCGCGACGTAGCGCCCATATTCGGAGGCTCCGAGGACGCGGGCCAGCATGACCACGATCGCCGCCTGGGCCGCAGAGCGAAGGGCCAGCCAGATGAACATCCCCGCGGTGTCGTGAAGGTAAGGGCGCAAGCGACGCGTCAGTGGCATGTGCGCGAGCGTGGGCTTCGGAGGCAGGGAGTCGTGGTGCATGGCAAGAGGCGTGCGGCGGCATTTTGACACTGAATCGTTCGATCGCCACGATGTATTGCAACCTCGACATCAGGGTGAGATTCTTCTTCCATCCAGCCGACATCGCGTGAGCACCAGGACTCACAACCGCCACACGCGCATTCCCAGCGCGGCCAGTGCATCCGCGTCGAATTGCGCCTTGACGTCGATGAAAGCGCCGCCGGGTTGCAGGCGCGCGGCGTACTCGGCGAGTGGACGTTGCGCGAACTCGCGGTGCGCAACCGCCGCGACCACCGCATGCGCGCGTGGCAGCGCGTCCCACGGGACCAGTTCGACGCCGTGGCTGCGGCGCGCGTCGGCAGCGTCTGCGACCGGATCGTGCAGCGCTACATCGACGCCGTATTCGCGCAGCTCGCGCACGATGTCGAATACCTTCGAGTTGCGCAGGTCGGGGCAGTTCTCCTTGAAAGTCACTCCAAGCACGATCACGCTGGCGCCGCCCAACGGGTGCCCGGCGCGGCTGATCTGTTTGACCGTCTGCTCGGCGACGTACTTGCCCATGCCGTCGTTGATGCGACGCCCGGCCAGGATCACCTCCGGGTGATAGCCCAGGCTGGTGGCCTTGTGCGTCAGGTAATACGGGTCGACACCGATGCAATGGCCGCCGACCAGTCCCGGGCGGAACGGCAGGAAGTTCCATTTGGTGCCGGCCGCGCTGAGAACTTCGGATGTATCGATGCCGATGCGATGAAAAATCAGCGCCAGCTCGTTCATCAACGCGATGTTCAGGTCGCGCTGCGTGTTTTCGATGACCTTGGCGGCTTCGGCGACCTTGATGGACGAAACGCGGTGCACGCCGGCCTGCACGATGCTTTCGTAAAGCGTCGCGACGCGCTGCAGCGTGGCGTCGCAGTCGGCACCGACCACCTTGACGACGCGCGCCAGCGTGTGCTCGCGGTCCCCCGGGTTGATGCGTTCGGGCGAATAGCCGACCCAGAAGTCATGCTGCCATCGCAACCCCGACGCGCGTTCGATCGCCGGAATGCAGATCTCTTCCGTCGCTCCAGGGAAAACCGTCGACTCGAACACGACGGTTGCTCCGGGCTTGAGGTGCCGACCAAGCGTCTCGCTGGCCGCCAGCAGCGGTGCGAAATCGGGGACGTGGGCGGCGTCGACCGGGGTCGGCACGGCGACGATGATGCAGTCGGCTTCGACCAGTGCTTGTGGATCGTCCGTCACTTCCAAATGGCGGGCGGTGCGCAGTTCGTCGGATCCCAGATCGCCGTTGGGGTCGATGCAGCGCTGACATGCCTCCACCTTGCGGCGATCCAGGTCGAATCCGATCGTGCGGCGGCCGGTACCGAATGCGACCGCCAGTGGCAGGCCGACGTATCCAAGTCCGATGACTGCGATCACCTCCATGCGCTTCCCCCGTCAGGATGATCCTCTGCCTGCCATTGTCGCAGTACGCGGCGCGTCGCGGCGGCGCCACGCCTGGACCCGCAACGGGACATCCGCGGCGGCAGCGCCGCATTGACGCCGCGTGTGCGCAATGCCGCAGGACTTGGCGAGTTCAGCGGCCGGGCGTAGAGTGCGGCAGCAGCCATGCCGCAACCCCGCGGCACGGATTCCGGCGCCACGAGCGCCAGTCGTCAAATCATGAAGGAGACCACGCATGCTGCAATCCAACACTGCCAAGAATCCCTTGTCTTACGTCGATCCCCAGCCTGACAGTCCGTGGCAGACCTATCTATCGCAGGTTGATCGCGTCGTCCCCTATCTGGGGCCACTGGCGCATTGGGCCGACACCTTGCGCCGTCCGAAGCGTGCGCTCATTGTCGATGTGCCGATCGAGATGGATGACGGGTCGGTACGGCATTTTGAAGGTTTTCGGGTTCAGCACAACCTTTCGCGCGGCCCTGGCAAGGGTGGCGTGCGTTTCCACCCCATGGTCACGCTTGAGGAGGTGATGGCGCTGTCGGCTTGGATGACGGTGAAAAACGCTGCTGTCGGCCTACCGTTCGGCGGTGCCAAGGGCGGTGTTCGCGTCGAACCGCGGGAGCTTTCGCGCAAGGAACTCGAGCGGTTGACGCGGCGCTATACGAGCGAAATCGGCATCGTCATCGGTCCGCAGCAGGATATTCCAGCACCCGACGTCAACACCAATCCCCAGATCATGGCGTGGATGATGGACACCTACTCCATGAACATTGGCGGCACCGCCACTGGTGTGGTGACGGGCAAGCCCATTCCGCTCGGCGGGTCTCTTGGCCGTGTGAAGGCGACGGGGCGCGGCGTGTTCGTCACCGGGCGCGAGGCGGCGCGGCGCATCGGTCTGCCGCTCCAGGGTGCGCGTGTGGCGATACAGGGTTTCGGCAACGTCGGATCGACGGCGGCCGAGCTGTTTGCGGCGGCGGGCGCGCGCGTGGTTGCGGTGCAGGACCACACGGGTGCCATCTACAAGGAGGCGGGGCTGGCGGTCGGCGCGCTGCAAACGCACGTCGCGGTGCACGGCGGGGTGGCTGGGTTCGAAGCCGCGCAGCCCATTGCCGTCGACAGTTTCTGGGAAGTGCCGTGCGAGATCCTGATCCCTGCCGCGCTCGAAGGACAACTCACGGAGGCGCGCGCCCGCACCACGACAGCCAGGCTGGTGCTCGAAGGTGCCAACGGTCCGACCCTGCCGGGCGCCGATGACATCCTGAATGACCGTGGCGTGCTCGTCGTGCCCGATGTCATCTGCAATGCCGGGGGTGTCACGGTGAGCTACTTCGAGTGGGTTCAGGACTTCTCCAGTTTTTTCTGGAGCGAGGACGAGATCAACGCACGTCTTGAAACCATCCTTGGAAACGCTTTTGCACAGATTCTCGACACCGCCGATCGCCTGAAGATCTCGCTGCGCACCGCCGCGTTTGTCGTGGCGTGCGAGCGGGTGCTCCAGGCGCGTGCCGAGCGCGGACTTTACCCCTGAGTCATCGCAGGGCTTCGCCGGCGACCACGCCAACGAACAAGGCGAAGCCCAGCCAGTGATTGTGTCGGAACGCGCGGAAACACCGCGCGGGTTCGCGCGTGCGGATCAGCGTCCAGTGCCATCCCGCCATGGCGGCAGCGGTGCATACACCCAGCACGAAAGGCCACCCCAGCGCGAGGCGCAATCCCGCGCTGAGCCAGATGGCGAGGAACAGCGCATAGCTTCCCATGACCGCCGCGACATCGCGCCGTCCGAAGGTGATGGCCGAGGTGCGTATGCCGAGACCGAGATCATCGTCGCGATCAACCATGGCGTATTCGGTATCGTAGGCAAGCACCCAGAACAGGTTGCCAACCAGCAGCAGCCACGCCATCGGCGGGACCCATCCTGCGGCCGCAGCGAACGCCATCGGGATGCCGAAGCTGAAAGCCACCCCGAGGTAGGCCTGCGGAACCGCCAGCCATCGTTTGGTGAACGGGTAGGCGATGGCGATCAGCAGCGCCGCCACCGATAGAGCGATGGTCAGGGCATTGGTGAGCAATACCAGGCCGAAAGCGATCAGCGCCAGTACGCCGCCCACCGCCAGCGCCTCGCCTGCCGACACCCGTCCCGAGGTGACGGGACGCGCGGCGGTGCGTCGCACGTGGCGGTCGATGTCGGCGTCAGCGACATCATTGATGGTGCATCCGGCCGAACGCATCAGGATGGTTCCGGCCGAAAAGACGCCGAGCAACCTCCATCCCGGGAATCCACCCGCGGCCATCCACAGTGCCGACAGCGTGGGCCACAAGAGCAGCAACCAGCCGGCGGGACGGTTCCAGCGAATCAGATCGAGCCAGAGGCGATAGCGGGCCGCAAGGGTGGACATCAGGGAATGATCAGCGGCCTGAAGCCTTGGTCGCGTCACCAGCCAGTGCCGGTGTGCCGGGGTAGTAATTCCTGCGTGCCAGCGCTTCGTACAGCGGCGGTGTCACGCACCCGGCCAGGCGCGCAGCGAGCAGGGAGGTAGCCATCATGGGCAGCACCATGTTCGTTCCATTGGTCATTTCCATGACGATGACAAAGGACGTCAGCGGCGATTGCGTCACCGCGGCGAGATACCCTGTCATGCACAAGGCGATCAATGCGGGCAACGGGGCCGAGCTGAACACGGCATGGGCCCACGTTGCAAGCCCGGCGCCGATGGAAAGCGAAGGTGAGAACAGCCCGCCCGGGATCCCCGCCATGTAGCTCACCACCAGGGCGATCCATTTTGTCAGGGCGTAGGCAGGGGACAACGACGCCGAGCCCTCCAGCAAATGTCGCGCCTGGTCGTAGCCGCTGCCCCAGGTGGCGCCGCTGGTGAAGACCCCGAGCCCGGCGACCAGCAACCCGATCAGCACGCCCCAATACACGGGGCGCGCGTCGCGCCAGGCCCACAGCGATGCGGGAATCCAGCGCTGAGGATGGAGCAGCGCGAGGTTGAAGGCTGCGCCCGCCAGTGCGGTCAGGAGCGCGCAAAACGCGACCGGAACAACAAAACCCAGGCCGAACTGCTGGGGGACCGTGATCTGTCCGAAATACAGGTAGTTGCCGGCGAGCGCCAGGGATGTCAGCCCGGAGAACACGACTGCGGTGATCATGGTGCCGTTGGTGCGGCTCTCAAAGTCGCGCGCCAGCTCCTCGACGGCAAACAGGACGCCCGCCAGCGGCGTATTGAACGCTGCGGACAACCCCGCTGCGGCTCCGGCGAGCAGCAGCGGCCGTTCCAGATGCGCGCGGCCGTGCGGGTAAAAACGCCGGGTTTCTGCCATCATCGCCGCGCCGATGTGCACCGTGGGCCCTTCGCGTCCGATCGTCAGCCCGCCCAGCAGCCCCAACAGCGAACCCATGACCTTCCCAGCCACGACGCGCAGCCCGAACAGTCGGTTCATCAGGGTCTCGTCCCGTGGGGCGTGCAGCGCAGCAATCACCTGCGGAATGCCGCTACCTTCGCTGCCGCGAAACCAGCGGCGTGTCAGTAAAATGGACCCAACCGTGGCCGCGGGCGTGATGATGAACGCCAGCCACGGTCGACCGGCGATCGCACCGAGGAACAACCGGTAGGCGTCGTCGCTCCACCGCGCGTAGAGTACCGCGGCAAGGCCGACGAGCAAGGCCATGCTCCAGGGGAGTCCGAACTGAAGCAGCGCACGTCGAACCTGCGCGTGGCGTGCTGCACCAGAACGGCGGTGCCGGGCAGGTTGTTGCTGTGGAGGGTCACCGAGGGACATGGGAAGATGATAGGCGACAGTTCATCCACCGGCGTCGGGAGGACGCCAAGCGCGTCAGGGACGGCGCGGAATGACTGCGAACGGATCCGTCGAATGAAATATCCGGATACCCACATAGTGAAATACGCCATTGCGCAGCATGGTTTTGCCGGGGTAGGATTCGGGAAAACCATTAAAGAGCCTGATATCGTTTTCGGTTTCCTTTGCATTTACACCCACTCCCTCCCTCCAACTCGTCATGCGCCTGCTCAACAAGTTGTCCCTGGCCGAAAAGCTTCTCCATACCGGCTTCATTTTTCTCGTCGGCCTCGGCTTGCTGTGCGCCGAGGCATATCTGTTCGTGACCCATACCGGGCTGGACGGCAAGTCCGGCGTCACGCTCAAGGACATCCAGATTTCGTACTACGGTGATCGTTCCTCCAGCAAGCTGCAAAGCGTGCTTCCGACCATGATGAACAACGGCGGTGTGTCAGCCGACGAGAAGCCGGTGATGACCAAGGCCATCGATCATTGGATCGCCAGCGGTCAGACCAAGGCCGAGTACGAGTCCCAGATCAAGCCTCTGATCGCGCAGCACTGCCTGATGTGCCACAGCGACGCCATGAGCAAGCAGCTGCACAACCCGCCGCTGTCCACCTATGACGACGTCAAGAGCGTCGCCAAGGTCAACGAAGGCATGTCCTACAACACCATGTTCATGAACGGCATGGTTCACCTGACCGTTCTCGGCATGCTGTTCTGGATCGCCGGCTGGTTGTTCCTGCAGACGCGTATCGTCGACCAGATCAAGGTGATCGCCGTGATTACCCCGTTCCTGGCGCTGATGCTCGATTTCTCGGGCTGGTTCGCGACCAAGTCGAACCCTGAGTTCGCGTGGATGGTGCTGATCGGTGGTGCGCTTTCGTGCCCGATCGCCTTGCTCGAGATGGGCTTGTCCCTGCTTGACATGTGGTTTGGGCTGCCGTCGTTCCTGCAGCAGCGTATCGTCACCGAAGTTCCGGGTGGCAAGTCGAAGTCCTGATCCAGTCGTCGCAGCTGGGCAAGGGCCGGTCATCCACCGGCCCTTTTGCTTGATGGAGGATGTCTTCGGAGGATTCCGATACTGCGCTGCGATGCCGCTTGGCATGGAAACAGCACACTAGAATTGCGCGCCATGCCTGTACCGACCCCTGCTCCCACGTCTTCACACGCACCCCTGCAGGTCGTGATTCTCGCCGCCGGGCGCGGCACGCGCATGCGCTCGGCGCGTCCCAAGGTCTTGCAGCCACTCGCCGGGCGTACCCTGCTCGCGCACGTGCTCGATACGGCGGCGGCGCTGCAAGCGCAGCGCCGCGTGGTCGTCGTGGGTCATGGTGCCGAGCAGGTCCGGCAGGACTTCACCAACCAGGAGTCGGAGGGCATCGACTGGTGTGTGCAGGAGCCGCAACTCGGGACCGGTCACGCCGTCCTGCAGGCGCTGCCGCTTCTCGATGCCGAAGCCATCGCGTTGGTGCTGTACGGCGATGTTCCGCTGGTGCGAGCCGCGACCCTGGAACCACTCCTGGCCACGGCCCGCGGTGGTGCGTTGGCGTTGCTGACCGTGCACCTCCCCGATCCGCACGGCTACGGCCGCATCGTGCGCGATCGCGAAGGGCAGGTGCTGCGCATCGCCGAGCAGCGTGATGCAACCCCTGACGAGCTCGCCATCCACGAGGTCAACACCGGAATCCTCGCAGCCCCGGTGCGTCTGCTTGCAACCTGGGTTGCTGCGCTGGGCAACGACAATGCACAAGGTGAGTATTACCTCACCGACGTTGTGGCCGCCGCGGCCGCCGCAGCGACGCCCGTGAAGGCGGTGATCGCCGCGGATGCGCATGAGACCCTGGGAGTGAACGACCGCATGCAGCTTGCGGCGCTGGAGCGCATCGTCCAGCGGCAAATTGCCGACGCCTTGCTGGAGGCCGGTGTCACGCTGGCCGATCCGGCGCGCATCGATGTCCGCGGCAGCCTGCAGTGCGGCCGCGACGTCTGGATCGACGTCGGCTGCGTGTTCGAGGGGCGCGTCGAACTCGCCGATGGCGTATCCATCGGCCCCAACTGCGTGCTGCGAGACTGTGTCATCGGCGCCGGCAGCCGGATTGAGGCGTTCACCCACGTTGATGGTGCGCGCTGCGGAGACCACAACCGCCTCGGGCCGTTCGCGCGTCTGCGTCCTGGCAGCGAACTCGACGCCGGCGTGCACGTCGGCAACTTCACCGAAATCAAGAACAGCACCCTCGGACGTGACAGCAAGGCGAACCATCTCAGCTACGTGGGCGACGCCACCGTGGGCGCGCGTGTCAATATCGGCGCTGGCACCATCACCTGCAATTACGACGGTGCGAGCAAGCACCGCACCGTGATCGAGGATGATGCCTTCATTGGCTCGGATAGCCAACTCGTGGCACCGGTGCGCGTGGGGCGTGGTGCCACCCTTGGCGCGGGCACCACCCTCACCAGCGATGCGCCACCTGAACAACTCACCATCTCCCGCGCCCGTCAGGCGAGCATTGCCGGCTGGCTGCGCCCCCGCAAGCGCGATCAGGGCGGCGGAAGCAACGAAGGACGCTGAACCATGTGTGGAATCGTCGGTGCCGCGGCGCGTCACAACGTCGCGCCAATGTTGCTCGAAGGACTGCAGCGCCTCGAGTATCGAGGGTATGACTCCTGCGGCCTGGCCGCAATCGACGCCACCGGTTCCATTCGTCGGCTGCGCACCGTCAAGCGCGTCGCCGACCTGCGGGCGCAGGCCGCAGGGCTTGAAGCTTTCACTGGCATCTGCCACACCCGCTGGGCCACCCACGGAGCCCCCGCGACGCATAATGCACACCCGATCGTGTCGCGGGAGGTGGTCGCACTCGTGCATAACGGCATCATCGAGAATCACGAGGAATTGCGCGCGGAACTGCGCGCTGCCGGCTACACCTTTGACAGTCAGACCGACACCGAGGTCATTGCCCACCTGGTGCAAAGCCTTTACCAGGGCGACCTCTTCGCCGCAGTGAGGTTGGCACGCCAGCGGCTGCGCGGGGCCTATGCCATTGCGGTGGTGCATGCGCGAGAGCCAGGAGTGGTCGTCGGTGCGCGCGCCGGCAGCCCGCTGGTTCTGGGTGAGGGCACGGATGGCCACTACATCGCCTCCGACGCGCTGGCGCTGGCCGGCAACGTCGAACGCGTGGCCTATCTGGAGGAGGGCGACGTGGTTCGCATCGCCCCCGAGAGCACCGAAGTCGTCGACGCCCTCGGGCGCCCCGCCGCGCGCGAGTGGCACGCTGTGGCCGCATACAGCGGCGCCACCGAGCTGGGGCCGTACCGCCACTACATGCAGAAGGAAATTTTCGAGCAACCGCGTGCTGTTTCAGACACCCTAGAGAGTATCAAGGTCATCGGCTCGCATCTGTTCGGCGACACATTGGAGCAGCTTGCCGGCGCGCGCCGCGTGCTGATTCTTGCCTGCGGCACCAGTCACTACGCCAGCGCCGTTGCGCGGCACTGGATCGAGTCCCTCGCCCGCATTCCGGTGGATGTCGAAGTGGCCAGCGAGTACCGCACCCGTGACAGCATCCCCGACGCGGACACACTGGTCGTGGGGGTGTCGCAAAGTGGCGAAACCGCCGATACCCTGGCCGCGCTGCGCCACGCGCGGACCCTCGGTATGGCGCGGCAACTGGCCATCTGCAACGTGGAGGGCAGCGCAATGATGCGCGAATGCGGACTGCGCTTTGCCACGCGGGCGGGCGTGGAAATCGGCGTCGCATCCACGAAAGCCTTCACCACCCAGCTCGTCGGCCTGTTCCTGCTCGCACTGACCCTGGCGGCCCTGCGCGGCCGCCTCACCGAGGCGGAACTGCAGCAACATCTTCACGACCTGCGCCACCTTCCTGCCGCTTTGCAGGCGGCGCTCGCCACCGAGCCGCAGATCATCTCCTGGGCCGAGGCGTTCACCCGAAAGGAACACGCGCTGTTTCTGGGGCGCGGCATGCACTTCCCCATCGCCCAGGAGGGGGCGCTCAAGCTCAAGGAAATTTCCTACATTCACGCCGAGGCCTATCCCGCGGGTGAACTCAAGCACGGTCCGCTGGCACTGGTCACGGACGCCATGCCAGTGGTCGTGGTCGCGCCCAATGATGCCCTGCTCGACAAGCTCAAGAGCAACCTGCAGGAAGTCCGCGCCCGCGGCGGCGAGCTCTATGTGCTCACCGACGCCGGCACCCGTATCGACAGCAGCGAGGGCGTGCACGTCATCCGCCTGCCCGAGCATTATGGCCTGCTGTCCCCCATTGCGCACGTGGTCCCACTGCAACTGCTCGCGTACCACACCGCCGTCGCCCGGGGCACGGACGTCGACAAGCCGAGGAATCTCGCCAAGAGCGTGACCGTGGAGTAGCAGGCCGTTGAAGTACCGGACGTTGGTGCTTTCGACCCTGAGCGGTCATTGCCGCGGGAGCGCTACCCTGCGCAGCGGATCCCTGGCGCTTGACAGCATCTCGACCTATGCAGCTTCGGCATGCAGCTTCATCCCCAACGCGCGCAATACTTTCAGCAGCGTTGACAGTTCGGGATTGCCATCCGCGGAAAGTGCCTTGTACAAACCCTGCCGGGTCATGCCAGTCTCGCGTGCCACGCGCTCGATGCCGCGCGAGCGTGCGATGTCACCGAGGACCTGAGTGATGAAGGCGGGGTCGTCGCCGGCCTCGTCAAGCGCGGCATTCAGATAGGCAACGCGATCGTCGTCAGACCCGAGGTGCTTGGCTGAATCCCACGGCAGCGTCTTGATGGTCATCCCAGTTCCTTCACCATTCGCAGAGCGGTTCGGATGTCCTCTTGTTGCGAAGACTTGTCCCCGCCGATCAGAAGCAGAATCAGCTCCGAGCCTCGTGACGTGTAATAGACGCGATACCCGGGGCCATAGTCAATCTTCATTTCCACAACACCACTGGGCAACACACGGTGTTGACCAGGGTTGCCCATTCCCAAGCGCCGCACTCGCACGTCGATGCGGGCGCGCGCCTGTCGATCTCGCACGCGGTCGAACCATTGCGCATACTCGATCGTCTGGCGGATCAATCGCATGCGTCAACGATAGTTGACATGCCTGGTGCTGTCAACCATAGTTGTCATCACGGCGCGGCCTCTCCTGAACGCCGGCCTCGCTGTGACTACCTCAGCGACCGCTCGGCACACCAGGGCCGTCATTGCCGCGGCGGGGTGTCAGTGCCCGCAAAGGCCGACAGCGCGCCTTTGCCCTCGGGCTGCGCTCAGGACTCGACCGTCATTCGAGCGCCGCAACGCCGCGACGAGGCCGGCGGCGTGCTCTCTGGAGATCACCATGAAAGCGAACGAACCAGCCCCGCATGGCGGCCACGCCCCATGGAACAAGGGCAAAGTTGTCGGGCAGAAGGCGCCGTTAAAGCTCAAGGATGTCTGGGCGATTCGGATCCACCTCCAAATGGAGCAGCGGGCCCGTGAACTTGCGCTGTTCAACCTGGCCTTGGACAGCAAACTGCGCGGCTGCGACCTTGTCTCCTGGATCAAGGTCACCGGATTGCACGGCGACGACTACCTCTTTCTGCGCTCGACATAGCTGAGCAGATCGAAATCTGCGTACAGTGCCGAACCGACTGCAGCCACCGCTGGAGCCGGTCAGCAGTGGCGCGAATCTGTCGCAGACCTTGAAAAGCCACCGCCAGCGCCAATTCACGGGCGCAGCAAACGAGCGCCAACCAGCCAAACTCCGCTGAACCTGGGACGGTCCATTGCGCGTGCTATCCAACGTAGCGACCGCGCGATGGGGTACGTCATTGAGGCGTCGCAGCAGGATGTTTGAGCACGACCAGGACGCCCTCGGCGAGGAAAGGTTAATCGGATCAGGCACCTGGGCTCGGCGGGGAATCGCAGCACGCATCCAGCTTCGCCTGCGGGCCGCTGTCAGGAAATTGCACGGTGAGCGACTAAGGGGCGTGGAGCGTCAATTCACGTTTCACCTTTTTCTCGCCATTCAAGGAGATTTTCGATGAAAGCCCGCGTCAACAGGATTCGCTCACTCCAAGCCGTTGCTCTTGCCGCCGCCATGGTTGCCCCGATGCCGGCCGCCCTCACGGCGATCGCGCCGATTGCCACGGCGGCCGCAGCGGCCAACCCGTGCGCGCCGTCCAATCCTTGCGCGCCGGCGGCCAAGAAGTCCGGCAACCCGTGTGCGCCCGCTGCCAGGAAGTCGTCCAACCCCTGCGCGCCGTCGAAGTAAACGCGTCCCTCACTAACCTCAAGGAGATTCACGATGAACAAGCGTCAATTCCTCAACACCGCGGCCGCATCCCTGCTGGCACTTGGCGGCGTCTCCGCCATGCTGCCCGCCCATGCAGACACCATGGGCAAGTGCTTCGGCGTCGCCAAGGCCGGTCAGAACGACTGCGCGGGTCTTTCGGGTCTGCACTCGTGCAAAGGCCAGAGCACCGCCAACTACAACCCCGGTGACTTCGCAGTCAAGCCTACCGGCACCTGCGCCAAGCTGGGTGGTCTCGACATGGCGCAAGCCAAGGCCCTGCTCGCCAATCCGGCGAAGACCAAGGCATTCAGCGAAGCCATGGCCAAACGCATGTCGTGAACGCCATGCGAACCGATCTGCGACGCAGTGCCGGCATTGGTCTGCGGCAGCCTCACTACCCGGCTTTCGCGGATGCGCCGCCGCCGCGGATCGGTTTCGTGGAGGTGCATTCGGAGAATTTCTTCAATCCCCACGATGCGGCCAGCCTTGTGCTGCAGCATGTTCGCCGCGACATGCCAGTCAGTCTACACGGCGTCGGATTGTCGCTGGGTTCGGCCGAGGGGCTGGACCCGTGGCATCTGCAACGGCTGGCCGAGCTCGTCGCCCGGGTCGAGCCGGTGCGCGTCTCCGATCACGCGAGCTTTGCGCGCGGACGGCTTGGCGGCGCGCACGCGGTGCACGCCAATGATCTGCTGCCGCTGGCGTTCACCCATGCGCAACTCGACATCCTCTGCAGCAACGTCCAGCAGGCGCAGGATCATCTGCGGCGGCCGATTCTGGTTGAGAACATCAGCAGCTATGTCGGTTGGGATGACGCGGACTATGCGGAGCCAGAGTTTTTCGCCGAACTTGGTCGGCGTACCGGTTGTGGGCTGCTGCTCGACGTCAACAACCTGATGGTCAACGCCAAAAACGCACGCGCCGTCGATCCCCTGCGCATGGTGTGCGACTGGATTGACGATCTGGCGCGAGCGGCGCCCGCAGGGTCGGTGGGTGAAATGCATCTTGCCGGTCACAGCGAGCAGCCGGACCTCGTCGTGGACGACCACGCCAGCGCGGTCTCGTTGCAGGTGTGGATGGCGTACGCGCATGCGCTTCGCGTCCTCGGCCCGGTGCCGACCTTGATCGAATGGGACACGGATCTGCCCGATCTGGAGGTCTTGCTCGGCGAAGCTGCGCAAGCGCAAGTGCTGCTCGACGGGCTCGACATCCGCGCGCGTGTTGCGGCCTCGCCTGCCGTCGGGACGTCCGAGTTCGACTGCCTGGCATGAGCACCGACCCGCAACCCCCTCGGAATTTCTTGCATCGCGTGGGTTCACGACGAGGCCCCGGCGGTATCGAGCCGCGCGCACGCGAGGCCCGGCGTCAGCAGGCGCTGCTGCAGGCCGTCTTTGGGCCTGCAGCGGGCGAAGCGGGGGCCGATGCGGTCGCGCTGGCCGGCCCGGCGGGCGCGGAACGGGGCGTGCGCGCCTACCGTGCCAACGCAGCCGCGCACGCCAGCGATACGATCCGCGCGCGATACCCGACCCTGGTGGCGATGCTTGGAGCGCCGACCGTGGGCGCGTTGGCATCACGGCACTGGATGGAGCATCCGCCTGTCCGCGGTGATCTGGCCCAATTTGGTGGCGATTTTGCCGACTGGATGGAAGGTATTCCCGAACTCGCCGTGTGGCCTTGGCTGACCGACTGCGCCCGCCTGGACAACGCGGCATGGGAGGTGCAGTTTGCACCTCCGGCTGCGCTGGGCGATGAGGATCTGCGGCGGTTGGCGTCAACCCCCCCGGAGCGCTTGCGTCTGCGGTTGGCGCCTGGCACTCGCGTGGTCGAATCGTCGTGGCCCATTGTCACGCTGCGCGCGTTGCATGCCGGCGCGGAGCCTGATGCGGACGCAATTGGGGTCGCACTGACCGGGCCGGGAGAGGTGGCGTGGGTCTGGCGCCACGAGACAGGGTCTGCCGTCGATCGGCTCGATCCGGCGCACCTGGACTGGCTGCGTGCGCTGCGCACCACTGACAACCTGGCCGCGGCGCTCGATCAGGTCCCGGAGACTTTTGAACCCGCCGCATGGTTGCAGGTTGCCGTTTCCCACCGATGGATCGATACCATCGAACCCAATGATGCATAGAAAGGAGTTGTCATGATCAAGCCCTTCATCCGGCGCGTTGCGCTCGCGCTGTTATTTGTTGCACCTCTGGCCTTCGGCGCAGGCGGCCCGGAGCCCTTCGCCAGCGCCATCCTGCAGCACGTTCAGCAAACCACGGGGGTCCACGAAGGAAGCGGTCCGCGCGTGGTTGACGTGTTTTTCGATCCCAACTGCCCGTACTGCCACATGTTGTTCGACGCGCTGAAGCCGTGGGCGGGCAAGCAGGGGTTGGAGTTCGTCTGGATTCCGGTGGGCATCCTCGCGCCGAGCAGCGGCCCGAAGGCCGCCGCCATTCTCCAGGCGAAAGACCGCGTCGCGGCGCTGGAGCGCAATGAACAGGATTACGATGAAAATCCGGAGGCTGGTTCGGGTGGCGGTATCGTCCCGGCGAAGCAGGTGGATGCGTCCACCCGCGATGCGCTCGCGCGCAACAAGGAGGTGTTGCAAAGGGCGGGCCCGTACTTCGCCTTCCCGTTGATGGTCTGGCGCGACAAGCACGGGCACGCGCAGATGTTTCTGGGCGCGCCGCGCGACGACAAGCAAGTGCAGGACATGCTGGCTACGGTGCGCTGAGTGCCACCATGCCCGGTGGAATTCTTGACGCCGTCGGGTGGGGGTTGGCGCGTTACCTTGCGGCGCCGACCCACTGCGCGGGGCGCGTCGTCCAATGTTTCCAGACCTTGCGCTCAACGGTAGCGCGCAAGGAAGCGGCGATCAATCCAGTCCTTCCAGGCCATGGCCAGCCGGCCACGCCATACGTAGCCGCCACGGCTTGCGATCGCGGCGCCGTCCGCGGTGTTGATCAGCACCAGTTGCCTGGACTGTGGAACATAGGGGCGCAACGTGCGGTTGCGCAGGGTTGCGCGGACGTTGTCGGCCAGGACCGGCCCCATGCGGACCGAAAACACCCCGGCTTTGGGTAACGCACGCGGGTTGAACGAGGCGCAGTCGCCGACCGCGAAGACCCACGGATGCGAGATGGAGCGTAATGTGGCGTCGATGGTGACGAACCCTGCCGCATCGACGGCCAGGCCGGATTCGGCGGGCCAGGCGTGTGGCGCCGCGCCTGCCGCCCAAAGCACGGCATCGGCCTTTTGCGTGGCGCCGTTTGCCGCAAGCACATGCCCGTTGTCGAAGCCGATTGCCTCGAAGCCGCCCCGAAGGGTCACGCCTGCTCGAACCAGCGAACGCCGCGCGAGGTCCGCGGCACCGGGCGGGAGGCCACGCACGAGCGCATCGTCGCGACCGAGCAGCGTACAGGTGGGGCGCAAGCCGGTGCGCTGCAGGCGACGCCGCAGTCCCAGAAGGACTTCGATCCCGGCGGCGCCACCGCCGATGCCGACCAATTCCGGCGCGCGACCAAGCGCACGCAGGTCGCCCGCAAGTCCTTCAACCGCGCCGCGCAGCGCGGACAACGGGCGGGTCGGGAGCATGCGTACGGCCGAATGTGTTGGCGCACGCACGGTCGAGCCGATGTTGAGCACCAGGATGTCGCCTTCAATCGATCCGGTCCCCGCCAGCATGAGTTGGCGGCGCGCTGTGTCCAATCCAGCCGCGCGGTCGATCACGAGCCGCGCCTTCGCCCGCTTGCAAAGGAGGGCGAAGTCGATGCAGCATTCTTCCCACGTGTAGTGCCCGGCCAGCCACCCCGGAACCATCCCGGAGTACGGGGCCAAAGGCTCTGGCGTGACCACGACCAGCTCGACCCCTGGCACGGGATCGATGGCCCATTGGCGCAAGAGCTCGGCTCCCGCGTGTCCCGCCCCGGCGAGGATCACCCGTCGCATTGCCCCTCCAGCGCAAGCCGATGCATCAAGGGCGGCAGGTGTGCGAGGTCCGCGGGTCGATCGATGTCGTCCACGCTGGCCAGTTCGGTCCACGTCGCCCCGCGAGCGTGCAAGCCGGCACGCATCCTGTCCATGACGTCGCTTCGGCTCCACGCCTGGTTGGCAAAGACCGACGTCAATGCTGCCAACCCCTGATCCCGACAGCCCACCAAGGCAAAGCCGCCATCGCGTGCCGGAACAAAGACGATAGGGGCTTCACGCAGCGCTGCTGCCGCGCCCCGCAGACGTGTGGCGTCGAGCGCCGGGCAGTCGGTTCCATACAGAAGTGCCGATCCATGCGTGGCGCATCCGAGCCGCAAGGCATGGGCCATGCGCGCACCGAGGTCGGCGCCGCGCTGCAGCCGCCGGCGCGCGCCGTACCGGCGTGCCGCTCGTGCCAGCAAGGGGTGGCGTGCGCTGATGTGCAGACGCAGCGGGCCGATGCCCGCATCGGCGCCTTGCTCCAATGCGTGATCGAGCAGGGCGTTCGCCAGCCGTGCCGCACCGGTGGCACCAAGTGCCGGAATGAGGCGGGTTTTCGCCACGCCAGGAATCGGGGGCTTCGCAAACACGATCAAGGTGGGGCCCGCCATGGTCAGCGCGCCTCCCGATACCACCGCGCCAACGCGGCGGGGTCGGCGCCGCAGGCGTAGCGCAGCCGCAACCACCACATCAACAGCACGGTGCGCGCGACGCCGTCGCGCAGCCAGCGCCGACCCGAGGTTGTGACCTTCAGTCGAAGACATGCCGGGCGAGCGGCGCGACGCAGACGCCGGCTGATTTCAATGTCTTCCATCAAGTCCTGCGCAGGAAATCCTCCGACGCTGTCGAACACCTCCCGGGTCATGAACAGTGCCTGGTCGCCCGTGCAAATGCCCGTAAGGCGCGATCGCAGGTTCATCATGGCGGCCACGAGGCGCAGCGCGGGCACGGGGGGATCGAGTGTGACGTCGAAACGGCCCCATCCGTATCCACCGTCGAGCGCGGCGAGAGCCGCCTGCACAGCGTTGGGCGGGAGCGCTGTGTCGACGTGCAGGAACAGCAGTAGCTGGCGCTGGCTTGCCGCGGCGCCGGCATTGAGCTGTCGGGCGCGCCCGGGAGGCGTGGATAGCACCGTATCGGCCCAGCACCGCGCGAGGGTCGCGGTGGCGTCGGTACTGGTGCCGTCGACGACGATCAATTCGACGCCGAGGTTGCGCAGGTCCTGCAGGCGCCGTAGCGCTGCCTCCACGACCGCCGACTCGTTGCGAACCGGCACGATGATGGCCAGGCGCTGCGCCCAGGTCTGTCGGCAGATCATCCACGCCGCCAGGTAAAAAAGCGCTCGGCCCAGCTCAACAACCTCGGCGACATGTGCTCGCGTTTCCAGGCGCCGGCCGTGGCGCGTGCGGCCTCGCTCCACGTCGGGTAGGCATGCACGGTACCAAGGATGGCGTTGAGACCCAGACCACGGCGCATCGCGAGCACGAACTCCGCGAGCAACTCGCCGGCGTGCTCGCCGACGATGGTGGCGCCCAGGATGCGATCCTTGCCGGGAGGCGTCAACACCTTGACGAAGCCGCCGGTGGCGCCCTCGGTGATCGCCCGGTCCAGTTCGGACAGGGCGTAGCGCGTGACCTCGATCGCGACGCCCTTGGCGCGCGCCTCCTCCTCGCTCAGGCCCACACGGGCCACCTCCGGGGCGGTGAAGGTGGTCCAGGGAATCACGGACAGATCGGACTTCAAGCTCCACCAGCCGCCGAGCAGCGCATTGACCGCCGCTGTCCACGCCTGATGCGCCGCCACGTGGGTGAACTGCAGCGGGCCGGTGACGTCGCCACAGACGTACAGCGTGGGAATGCTGGTGCGCAATGCGGCGTCGGCGTCCACCGTGCCGTTGGCCCGCAACGCGACGCCGAGTTCCTCCAGTCCATAGCCCTGGGTGCGCGCGACGCGGCCGAGCGCGCACAGCAAGGCGTCGAATTCGATCTCGATGTCACCATCGTCACCCTGCGCGCGCATGCGGCGTGCGCCGTTGTCGATGCGCGCTGCCAGGGCCTTGTGCCCGGTCAGCAGCGCGACCCCGTCGGCGCGCAGTGCCGCCTCGACTTCGGCGGCCACGTCGGCGTCCTCGCGTACCAGGATCCTGGGCTGCATTTCCATCAATGTGACCTGGCTGCCAAGGCGCGCGAACGCCTGCGCCAGTTCACAGCCGATGGGGCCGCCGCCGAGCACCAGCAGCCGGCGCGGCAGCTCGGTCAACCCCCACACGGTGTCGGAGGTCAGGTAGTCGACCTGATCCAGCCCCGGAATGGGCGGAACCAGGGGCCGGGCGCCAGCGGCGACCACGATGGCGCGTGTGCGCAACTCCCGCGTGCCGTCCTCGGCTTGCACCTGCACCGTCCAGGGCGACGTGATGCGAGCACGCCCGCGCAACACCTCGACGCCGAGATCGCGATAGCGTTCGACCGAGTCGTGGGGCGCGACCTCGGTGACGACCGCACGAACGCGGCGCATCACCGCGGCGAAGTCGACCGTCGGTGGCGTTACTCGCACGCCAAGTTCGCCGGCGTGGCGCATCGCGTGAACGCTGCGCGCGACGTGTAGCAGGGCCTTCGACGGGACGCAGCCGGTGTTGAGGCAGTCGCCCCCCATCGCGCTTGACTCGACCAGGGTCACACGCGCCTTGGCCGCCGCGGCGACATAGGAGGCCACCAGCCCGGCGGCGCCGGCGCCGATGACCACGACGTTGCGGTCGAAGCGGCGCGGCCGCGCCCGCGCCCAGCGCGCAAGGCGGCGCATCGACGCGATACGACGCAGAGCGACGCGCGCGAGCAGTGGAAGCAGGCCCAGCAATCCAAACGTCAGCAGCAGCGAAGGCGACGTGATCGATCGCATGTCATGGATGCTTGCGACGCGTGTTCCTGCCGCCACATACACCGCCGTCGCCGGCAGCATGCCGAGCTGGCTTACCCAATAAAAGCGTCGCACCGGCATGTCGGTCAGACCCATCGCCAGGTTGACGATGAAGAAGGGGAACACCGGAACCAGACGCATCCCGAACAGGTAGAACGATCCATCCCGTTGCATGCCCGCATCGATCGCCGCCTTCCGTGGGCCGAGGCGCGCACGCGCCCAGGGCGCAAGGATCCAGCGCGCGGATGCAAAGGCCAGTGTCGCGCCGAGCGCCGAGGCGAACGACGCCAGCGCGACGCCGGTCCAGAAGCCGAACAATGCGCCTCCGGCGAGCGTGAACAGCGCCGCGGCGGGAATTGACAAGGCGGTCACGACCACGTAAAGCGTAAAAAATCCGGCTGCGAAGTCGGTCGGATGCGCAACCTGAAGCGCGTGTAGCGCCATCAATTTTTGACGCAGTGCCTCCAGACCGGATGCGCCGTGCGGCAGGCTGGCGATGCCCACCCCTGCCGCGCCCATCAGCAAAAGCGCGACCAACAGCCGCGCCACGGGTCGCGGCGCCGAATGTGAAGCGTTGCGCATGCTGGTCGGCGTCAGGCGGCCACCGACTGGGGCGACGAACGCAAGGCGCCGCCACAACTGCTGCCCTGGCCCGCCGTGCAGCCGTAGCAGTGCGCCGCCACGGTGATCGGCTGGTCGGTCAGCGCGTCCGGTGCGGCGAGCAGGTCGCGCAAGTGCATGCGCGCGTCGCTTTGCGGCTTGATGCTCAGCGGGAGACCCAGCATCTGGTTGAAGTCACAATCATGGAGGTATCCCTGCCAGTCGACCGAGACGGTGTCGCGACACATCACGCCATCGAGGTTGTCGTCGCGGTGGCTGGCGCGAAGCAGCGTCATGTAGGCGTCGAACTGGCCTTTGGACACCAGCATGCTGCCGAAGCGCTGGATCGGCATGTTGGCGATGGTGAGGAGCCGGTTGAACACAATGCCGAAGCGCTCGCCGAGCAGGCGCTTGTAGTCGGATTCGAGCGCGTCCTGCGCGGGCGGGAGATGGGCGCCGAGCGGGTTGTAAACCAGATCCAGCGCGAGGCCGCTGCCCGGTGCGCCGTAACCGAGGCGGTTGAGCCACTGCAGGGCCTGGATGCTCTTCTGGAATACCCCATTGCCGCGCTGGGCGTCGACATTGTCTTCCGTGTAGCAGGGCAGCGAAGCCGTGACGTCGACACGCTGTTCGGCGAGAAAGCCGGCCAGATCCTGCTGCCCGGCCTCGAACAGAATGCTGAGGTTGCAGCGGTCGATGACGCGCATACCAGCGGCGCGCGCCTGCATCACAATGTCGCGAAAATGTGGATTCAGTTCAGGCGCGCCGCCGGTCAGGTCGAGCGTGCTGATGCCGCCCTTGCGCAGCAATTGGATGACAAGCGCGGCATTGTCGGCGTCCAGCGCCTCGGTGCGATGCGGTCCGGCGTTCACATGACAGTGCTGGCAGGTCTGGTTGCAGCGGTAGCCGAGGTTGACCTGCAGCGTGCGCAGCGCGCGACGCCGCAGCGGGGGGAAATCCGAGTTTCGCAGCAGGTGGACGGTGGCATGCATCGCTTGGCTTCCATTCGTTGGAATTGCGCACGCCGTGAATGTCGGCGTGCTTGCAAGTGTCATGCGTTGGTCGCTGTGTGCCGAAATTCCTGACACTCGCGCGGAATCAGCGCAGCAGAACGTCGATGCGCACCCGCTGTTCGCCCGTGAGCCGGTCCAGGGGGGTCACCAATGCCGTGTGCAGGGCCTGGTGTGCCGTGGACTCCAAGGGCTTCGCGTGGAGCATGTCGATGAGCGCGGTGGCGACGCGCTGCGCCGCCGAGGCGTTGCGCATGAGATTGGCAATCGCCAGCTCGGCAGTGACAGGCTCGCGTGCGGCGTCCCAGCAGTCGTAGTCAGTGACCAGGGCGAGCGTGGCGTAGGCGATCTGGGCCTCACGCGCGAGCTTCGCCTCGGGCATATTGGTCATGCCGACGATGTCGGCGCCCAGCGCCCGCAACATGGACGATTCAGCGCGCGTGGAGAAGGTCGGCCCCTCGATGCAGGCGTAGGTCGCGCTCCGATGCAGGCGGATTCCCTTTGGCGCAGCGGCCTCCACGGCCAAGGCCAGGCGGCTGCGCAGCGCCCCGCAGGTCGGCTCGGCCATGGCCACATGGGCGACAACGCCATCACCGAAGAAGGTGGACGCCCGCGCACGCGTCAGATCGATGAACTGGTCGGGGATGACCATGTCGAGCGGGGCGATGTCCTCGCGCAGGGAGCCCACCGCCGAAATCGCCAGCAGGGTGCGCACGCCAAGCAGCTTCAGGGCATAAAGATTGGCGCGGTACGGGACTTCCGACGGGATCAGTCGGTGACCCCGGCCATGTCGCGCCAGGAACGCGACCGGCGCATCCCCCAGTTGCCCGGTGACAATGGCATCGGAGGGGGAGCCGTAGGGGGTCTCGACGACGTGCTGCGCGACGTCGCGCAGACCGTCGAAGGCATACAGGCCACTGCCGCCGATGATGCCAAGGCGTTCACTGGGTGCGGTCATGCGGGTCTCCTTGCATGTGAAAGATTTCCAGGGATCCGGCTGGCAAGCGCGAAACTGGTGACCAGCCAAAGGCACAGCAGCGCGACAGACGCGACAAAGTGCGGTCCCGGGTCCGGGATGATCTGGGGTAACAGCCCGATGGCCAGCGCCGGCGGCGCGTGCAGGTCGAGTGCGCGCAGGAGCACAATTCCAACGGTGAGGCTGGCGACCGCCGACACTGGCCCGGGGCCCAGCCACGCCACCATTGCCGCCCCCGCGGCTGCACCACCTGCGCAGGCCGCCAGCAGCGCCCAGGGCCGCGCCCGCCACGGGCAGATATCCGGGTGGGCAAACATTTCGTAGGCGATCACGAACACCGGCGGAACCAGCAGCAGGTGCCAGTGCATCGCGCCCGCGCTGCCTGGCAGCGCGAACCATGCGTAGCCCGGAAGCCAGCGCCAGCCGCGCGCCGGCATCTCGGTCTGGTCATCGGCACGCGACGCGCCGTTGTCCGCGGGCGGCGGACGGCGGCGCAACACGGCGCGCAGCACCACCACCACGGCCAGAATTCCCGTCACGAGCAGGATCGAACCCGGGTACCAGGGGCTGCGCACGCGCAGCGCAACCGGCAGCATGCCCGCCGAGATCGCCGGCGCCACCGGTGAGCGAAGCAACGCCAGCAACAGCAGCGAGCTGCCAAGGCTCAGCATCAGCGCCGGCAGGCCCAGCGGCAACCAGCGGGCCAGCCCCAGGCCGATGAACGCCGTCAACGCGGGGGTGAAGGCCAGCATCCCGGGCGCACGCGCCCACGCTCCTTGAGGGCGCGTGAACACGTCATGCGCCAACGCCCCCAGTTCGGGGAACATCAGGGTGCTGACGCCGCTCGCTCGGGCGGCCACTGCCGCCAATGCGACGACGCCGGCCGCCCACCCTTCGGCGCGCGTGCGCTCGAAGCGCATGCTCAGTTCATCGCCTCCACGGCCCAGCCATGGTTGGCCAGCCAGCCGACCTGCAGGAAGCCGGCGGGCACGATGTCGCTTTCCTTCACGCCGTCGAGCTGATGCCAGTCGAGATTCATGCCCTTGAGGGTGTTGTTGCAGATGTCGAAGTGCACGCCATCAGCGCGCAGCGCGTCGACGGCTGACTTCACGTCATCGTTCATCGGTTGGAGCAGCATCTTGACACCCGCGCCGTACAGCACGACATGCGCCTGCAGGGTGCCATGCCACTGCTTGATGGTGTTTTCGCTGTTGAGAAGGTTTTTCAGCTTGAAGGCCCACACCGCCGGGTCGGCGCTGGTGACCGGCACGACGACGCGCACGCGCCCGAAGGCCGGGTGGGAAATGTGCGGCTGCACATAGTCGGCGCGCGCGGGCGCGGTGGCTCCGAACAGCAGGCCGGCCGAGGCGGCAATGGCAAGGGTGATCGACTTGAATGAGGGCATTGCGTTCTCCAGCATTTGGTTTGGGTCAAGGCATGCGCGGCCGGCGGTGGCAACGCGGGATCGTCGCCCGGATTCAGCGGGTAACGCCTACTGTGTCGGGCGAGATCGGAAATCCTGACACTCAGGCTGCGAGCAATTCATGGCTAGATTCGCGATCAATAATGGAACGACTAGTACAGAATATCCGCGAACCCCGCCGATCCCGTTCCCGATGACCTGGAGACCACGATGCCGCCAGCTTTGCTTCCGCGCCTGCTGCCCGAGCCCGTGCCGCTGCCTATGCGGCGATGTCGGCAGGCCGGTACCGATCATCCAGCGGTCAACTGCGGCCTGGCCGCAGCGTCAAAGGAACATGCTCGGATGGCCCTGCGCCGCTCACCGCACACCCTGTGGCTTCAGCATCGCCTCCAGCGTGCGGCCACGCCCCTCCACGCCCCAGAGCATCCACGGCAGCATCGCCACCGCACCGATCAGCCAGAAGCTGGCGAGTAAAAGCAGCGCCGGAATCATGCCGAAGCGATCGGACACCGCGGTCAGCACCAGCGGCGCGGCGAAGGCGCCCAGTCGCCCCACGGCCACGGAGATGCCAATGCCGGTGGCGCGCAACTCGGTCGGGAATATTTCCGAGAAGGTCGGGTAGGCGGAAATCCAACCGCCGGTGGCCAGCAGGTTGGCCAGGGTGAACGCCGCCAGCACCCAGCCCCATGCGCCGGTGCGCATCGACGCGGCCAGCACGAGCACCCCCCCTGCCGCCAGCAAATAAAACATTGGCACCGTCGACTTGCGCCCGGCGCGGTCCAGCAGCAGCACGACGAGGCCGCCACCGATGAGTGCGCCCATGTTCCCGATCAGGTAGAAGAACGGCGCGAAGCCGTCGGGCACGTGCACTGCCGGCAAAATGAACAAGGCCAGGAATGCGAACAGCCCGTAGTAGCCCGCTGCTTCCGAGAAGTCGAGCGCGCAGCCAAGCGCAACGCGCCCGGGATGGCGGCGAACAAGCTCCCGTGACTGCGCCCACACGCCGCGGCGCGTGGCGTCGTGCTTTGTTGCTTCGGCAGGGACGGTCGCATCCCAATGCGTCCGTCCCTGCTCGATTCCCAGCACCACCTGCTCGGCTTCGCGGACACGCCCCTGTTCAAGCAGCCAACGCGGCGATTCGGGAATGCTGCGGCGCATCCATGCGGTACTCAACGCAACGAGCGCACCAAAGCCGAACGCGACGCGCCAACCGTACTCCGCGGGCAACGCGTTGACCAGATAAAGGGTGACCAAAGCCGCGAAAATCGCACCCAGCGACCAGAAGTTCATCACCGCTGCGTTCGCGCGCCCGCGCCTCGCCGCGGGGATGAACTCTGCAATCGCCGAATTGATGGCCGAGTACTCGGCGCCGACCCCGATGGCGGTCAGCAGCCGGAACGCCAGCAGTGCGCCGTAATTCCACGCGAGCGCAGTCAGTAGCGTGAAGCTCCCATAGAGGACCAGCGTCAGGAGAAACAGTCGGCGGCGTCCGTAGCGGTCAGCCAGGAAGCCAAACCCATAGGCACCGATCGTCAGACCGACGAACCAGATGCTCAGCACCCAGGAGGCTTGCGTGTCGCTCAGGTGCCAGAGATGTTTGAAAACCCCGATGACATTACCGACGATGGTCACCTCGAAGGCATCCAGCAGCCAGCCGACACCGAGGGCCAGCGTGACGGTGGTGTGAAACCTGTTCCAACGCAGTGCGTCGAGTCGGGCAAGAAGGTCGCGCGGTTGCATGCAGAACTCTCCTCGGTCGCCATCAATCGCGCTGGCGCAGCGCGTCGATCGACCAGCGCCCCGGGCCCCACAGTGCGATCATCAGCATCAGGCCGCCCCAGATGAAGTGAAACATGATCGCGGGCGTCTGCAGCGCGTACATGTACGACAGCAGTGCCACCAGATTGACCACGAACAGTCCCAGCGCACCAAAGCGGCCAACCAGGCCCAGGGCGACCAGCGGGGGCAGGAGGAGTTCACCGCCCGTTCCCACCACCGCGGCCAACAGTGGCGGCATGGGAGCAACGTGAAATTCGTTCTGATAAAGCCACAGCGTGCCTGACCAGTCACGCAGACTCTGCAAGCCCGACCAGAAAAAGACATAGGACACATACAACCGAGCTGCGAGCAAGGCTGGCGCGCGCAGCCAGTCCAGCACCGATTCGACCCATCCCCACGCTTTGGCGACTGTGTGTCTCTGCGCCATGGACACTGTCCCGGTTGCTCCGTTCATGGTCGTCTTCCCCCTTGGTTTGATGTTGCCTCGCAGCACGGCGTCATGCGGGCGCCTCGTGCTCGTTTGTCGGGGGCGAGGGAAAATTCCTGACACGGGAGTGGACCCGAATTTTTTGCGTACAGTGCGTGCCATCCGCTGGACGCTTGCCCGCGGCCCATGGATCTTCCCAACCCAATGCCCCTGGCTCCCAGCCCATGTCCCTTCCCCCCGAGCTGCAAACCCGCGACCAGTTCACCGCGGCTTACTACAACACGGCCGCGGTGGCCGACGCTCCCGCGGTGATCGCCGGGCTGCGCGCGCGCAGCTTGGCCTTCCACACTGCGCACGCATGCCACGCCGACGTCCCCTATGGCAGCGCAGCGCGCCAGGTCTACGACTGGTACCCCTGCGACAGCGGGGCGGAGACGGCGTCAGTGCTGGTGTTCCTGCACGGCGGCTACTGGCAGGCACGCGACAAGCGCGATTTCGCCTGCGTGGCCGCAGGGGCCCACGAGGCCGGCATGCACGTGGTGCTGGGCGAATACACGCTGGCGCCTGCCGCGCGCATCGGACAAATGGTTGATGAGGTCGGGCGCCTGCTCGACGCGCTGGCCGCACACCCGGTGCTCGGCCGCGGCGCCGACGCCCGCGTCGTACTGTGCGGGCACTCCGCCGGTGGCCACCTGGCAGCGATGCACCGCGCGCACGCCACGGTGGCCGCAGTGCTGTCGATCAGCGGGCTGTTTGACCTCGAACCGATCCGGCGCGGCGCGCTCAACGACGCGCTGCAACTCAGCGACCAGGAGGTGCGCCAGTACAGCCCGCAGCGCCAGATCGAGGCTGGCGCCCCGACTGTGGTGGCGGTCGGCTCGGCCGAGCTTCCCGAGCTGCAACGCCATAGCCGCGCGTACGCCGCCGCGCTGCGTGCCGCCGGACAGACCACCAGCCTGCTCGAGCTGCCGGGCGACAACCACTTCACTGTGCTGCATCAGCTCGAGCGCACCGACGGCATCCTGCTGCGTCAGGCACTGGTGCTGGCCGGGCGCTGATCCTGGGGCAAGGTGATAGGTTCCCGCTGACGGACGCAGGCGGCGGTCCATTGCTCGCCCACACTTTCGTGCTGCCAACGCAGCGCTTCAACCATCAGTGACGCGCAGCGTGGCGACCGTGATGCCTAGGCTTTGGGGCGATGAAGGGCGCAGAGCTTGTTGCCATCTGGATCGCGCACGTAGGCGAGATGCAGCACACCCGTGGGGCCCGCGCGTGGGCCGGGCGGTTCTTCGATGGATGTGCCTCCGTTTGCGACGGCAACGTCGTGGAACTCGCGGACTTGTTCGGGCGCGTTGCACTTGAAGCCGATGGTGCCTCCGTTACCAACTGTGGCTGGATGACCGTCGATGGGTTCGCTCAAGCCGAAGGAGGCGTCATCGTGCCTGTAGAACAGGCGTCGCTGGCCTGTCTTGTTCGTATTCTCGATCGCTGGTCCGACGCCGAGGACACGGAGGACGGCGTCATAAAAGCGCTTGGATCGCTCGATGTCGTTTGTACCGAGCATGACATGACTGAACAAGATGGCTCTCCTGTAATGCGGTGGAAGGAAAAAAGTAACTGTTTCTTACGCTGCCTGACGTCAATTCAGGCGCCTACCAAATCAATCGCAACGCATGCTGCGATTGCTTCGATGGAGTGGACAAGAAGATCTGGATGCCGGCGGCGAGCGTCAACTACTTGTCGCAGGATCTCGACGTGAACGTCAGAAGCGCTCGACCCATGGACGCAGTTCGATTTCCCAGGTCCACGCGCTCCGATCCTGGCGTGCCAGATGCAGGTAGTTCTGTGCAATCGCATCCGGTGCCAGCAATGCATCCGGCGCCGGTTCGGTGACGGGCCGCCCTGGATGACGGATGACGCCGTCGATCACGATGTGCGCGACGTGCACTCCCTGCGGCGCGAGTTCACGCGCCAGGCTCTGTGCCAACCCGCGCAGCGCAAATTTGCCCATCGCGAACGGGGCGGAACGGGCGTAGCCCTTGACGCTGGCCGAGGCGCCGGTGAACAGAATTGTCCCGCTACCGCGCGCGACCAAGCGTCGTGCAGCCTGTTGCGCGACGAGGAAGCCGCCAAAGGCGTTGACCGCGAGCGCGTCGGCAACCGCCGTCGGGTCGAGCTCGGTGATTGCGCCGGCAACACGCACGCTCGGGTTGTAGATCACCAGATCCAGCGCGCCCGGATGATCGCGGTCGAGGCGTTCGAATAGCGCTTCAACCTCGCCTGCGTTGCGTGCATCGCAGGCGAAGGCCGCGGCTCCGGTCTCGCGTGTCAGGCCCTCGAGTCGGTCAGGATGGCGCGACGCCAGCGCCACGCGCCAACCACCGTCGCGCGCCAATGCCCGCGCCAGCGCGGCGCTCAACCCGTCACCTGCCCCGACGATCAATGCCAATCGCGTGTTGTTCATGGTCCGTATGGCCCCGTAGCTTTGCGCCCTATTATGCCGCTGACCGTTGATTTCGCGCCCGAAGGTGGTGGCGTACCTTTCGACTACTGCAACAACATGAACCGTACGACCACGTGCAGCGGTATTCCTGGCGGCAGCGGTGATGGAATGTCCGCGAATTCGGGAACCAATCCCGCGGCACCGACGCCTGCCTGGCGGTGGCGCCACGCGCGACGCTCGACGCGATGAGCGACGGCACCCGCGCGATGCTGCCGCTGCGCTACGGGGCCATGCAGTTTGCGCTCAACTTTCTGGCGCTTCCGCTGTACGTGTTCCTTCCCGCGTACGAGGCCACAGCGGCGTTGGCGCCGTTGGCGACCATCGGGTTTCTGTTATTCATCTCACGCCTGTTCGATGCCTTCACTGATCCGCTGCTCGGGCAAGTGGCGGACCGGGCGCTGCGCGGCGGACAAGGCCTGCGACTGATGATTGCAGCCAGCGTTCCCATGCTGGTTGGCTTCCTGGTGTTGCTGGTGTTGCCGGTGTTGCTGCGTCAGCCATCGCACCCGTTCGTGTTTGATGCCGTGCTCCTTGGCGCGTTGGCGTTGACCTACCTGGGGTTCAGCGCTGCGTCGATCACGCATCAGGCTTGGGGTGCGATGCTCGCAGGTGACAGTATCGGGGCTTCAAAACTTTATGCCTGGCGTGAGGGCCTCGGCTTGCTGGGGGTCGTCATCGCCGCGCTCGCCACCCAGCTTGGAGGGGCGCCCGTGTATGCGTCAGTGTTCGCGATCAGCCTCGGCCTTGCGCTCACACTGCTGCGGCCAGTCCCCCGACAGGGCCACGGACCGATGGATGCGGCTGTGCGATGGACCGGATGGGGCGCCATGCTGCAGCCGCTGCGCCAGCGCGCGTTTCGCCGCCTGCTTGGAATCAACATTGTGAGTGGGCTGGCCTCGGCATTGCCGGCGACGCTGGTGCTGTTTTTCATCCGCGATCGCATTGCCGCGCCCGCGCTCTCCGGCCTGTTCCTGGGCATTTACTTCAGTTGTGCCGCGCTTGGTGCTGCGCTGTGGGTGCGATGGGTCCGGCGCATCGGCGCAGCGTCGGCATGGCTTGCCGGCATGATTGGGACCGTGGCGACCTTTGTGTTTGCCGCAACGCTGCATCCCGGCGACGTATGGGGCTATGCCGGCGTGTGTGCGGCATCGGGAGGGATGCTTGGTGCAGACCTCATTGTGCCGCCCACGCTGCTCACCGACCTGATCCGCAGGGTCGGGCACGCCCGGTCCCTGGAGGGTGCCTATTTCGCTCTGTGGAACATGGCCGCCAAGCTGACACTGGCGCTGGCCGCGGGAATTGCCTTGCCCATGCTTGCCTGGCTCGGTTATGCCCCTGGGGTGCCATCGCGTGGCGCATGGTCGCCACTGACCGTGGCTTACTGCGTATTACCGTCAGCGATCAAGATCCTTGGCGCATGCATGTTGTGGTTTGCCTGGATTCGCTCGGGGGAAGGTCGAGGTGGATTGGGAACCGCCGCCGCGTCACCGGTCGCTGATGCGGGCAACAACAGTCCTTCCTGCAGTGCGATGCGCGCCAGCGCGGTCTCGAAGCTGGCACGTGCGTCCGCCGCAACCCGCCGCAAGTAGCTGTGCAGTTCGGCGTCAGCGGGGTTTCGGTGCGCGCAATCGGCGCTGTAGGTCTCGAAGTGCGAGAGTTGCATGAGGAGTTCCGCCAGATGGCGTGGGCACTCGCAGGCAATGGTCGGTAACAGGCTGGCGAAGTCAATCAGGGCGGCATCGTCCCATCGGCGCGGGGGGGCGGGTTCGGTCCCGACGCCGGATGCTGGCGGGTCGGCGGCGCGTTGCGTCGCTGTGCTGACCCTGGATGAGAAACTGTTCAACCATTGCGCCACCACCGCATCCGGCTGCGGCTCTCGCAGCAGAGCAACGCCAGCTGTCGCCACGACTTCGCAGACGGGGTCTGATGCGAAGCTGTACAACACGCCTTTGGGTACTCCGGCAAGGTGCGGGCTGGTCGCGTCGATCGACGACAGCCAGCCCCCGTGCAATTGCGGCGCATGAAACAGCAGCGCGTCGAGGTGCGACCCCTGCAAGGCGCCGGCGGCCTGGGCCAGATTGTCGAAGGGTCCCAGCAACTCCACCGGTCGATCCAGCCGGCGCAGCAGCGCGGGTCGCTTCAGCCGGGACCCCAGGGCGGCGCCAATCACCGCCAGCCGCCAGGCTCGAACGGGTGGTGCGTGCTCCCTGTTGAGGTGCGCGTTGCCCTGGGTGGTCGCCAGCGCCTGTGCATGCGTGGAGGCCACGCGCTTGAGTTGCGGCATATCCAGCGGCGCCAGCGTGCTGATGGCATGACCCAGGTCTGTCAGATGTTTGATCAACGCCAAGCGCTGAATGTCCTCGCTTGCGTACAAGCGCTGACCGCTTGGCGTCAGCTTCGGGTGGGTCAACCCGTAGCGCCGCTCCCACACGCGCAGGGTCGCCACCGGCATCTGCAACATGCGCGCCACGGCGCCGCTGCGGTGAAGTGATGGTGCCGTCGCTTGCGTTGCGGGTCGTGGCGCCGGCGATGACCTGGGTTTTTTCATTCTGTCTGCATGTTGAAGCGCTAATGACGTCAATTATAAGAAGAAAGTGCCAGTGTTAGCGCGGTTGACGCATCTATGAAGCGGAAATAAAGTAAAATCTCTAACAACATGAATGACACACATGACTCTGTTCCGGGGCCGACTTGCGCCAATCCAGGTGCATTGCCGTGCCGGACCGAAAAAGACACGACCGCAAGCGCTGACCGCCGGGGCTTGCGGTGACGTTGCGCGACGCCGACTTTCGCGGTAACAAGGCCGCTCTGCCCAGCAAGCGCTGCGTGCGCTGCGGTCGCGTCATGAGCTGGCGGCGTCGCTGGGCAAAAACCTGGGCTGAAGTGAAATATTGCTCCGACGCATGCAGACGCAACAAGGCTGCACATGGCTGAGTTGCGCTCCCTGATCGTGGTGCTGGGCGATCAGCTCGACCTGGAAGCAGCGGCCTTCGATGGTTTCGATGCGACAGTCGATGCCGTGTGGATGGCCGAAGTCGTCGACGAATCGACCCATGTGTGGTCGAGCAAGCCGCGCACGGTCATGTTCCTGGCTGCCATGCGCCACTTCGCGCTGGCGTTGCAGGCGGCCGGCCGCCCGCTGCATTACACACGCCTGGATGCGCCTGGGAACGCCGGCAGCCTGGCGGCGCAACTGCAAGCCGACATCCGGCGTCTGAAGCCGGCACGCCTGGGGATGACCGCGCCTGGCGATTGGCGCGTGTTGCAAGCGATCAAAGCCCTGGCCCAAGTGAACGGAGTTCCGCTCGAGATCCATGAGGACCGCCACTTCTTCGTCAGCATGGCGAGCTTTGCGGCGCATGCCAAAGCTCGCAAGTCGCTCCGCATGGAGTATTTTTATCGCGAGCAGCGCAAGCGACATCATGTGTTGATGCAAGGCGATGCGCCCATTGGTGGCCAGTGGAACTTTGACGCCGAAAACCGCGAGGCCTTTGGCGCCGCCGGCCCGGGGGCCGTGCCGCCGCGTGCCGTTTTTGCGCCAGACGCCATCACGCGCGAGGTCATTGCATGCGTCGACGCCCGGTTCGCTGGCCACCCGGGCCGCCTGGACAGCTTTGCCTGGCCCGTCACCCGCGCGCAAGCGCTGCAGTCCCTGCAGGCCTTCATCCGCGAGCGCCTGCCGCTGTTTGGCCGTTATCAGGATGCGATGTGGCCGGGTGACCCGTGGCTGTACCACGCGCACTTGTCGGCCGCGTTGAACCTGAAGCTGCTGAACCCGCGTGAGGTGGTGGCTGCCGCCGAAGCGGCGTACCGCGACGGGCATGCGCCGCTCGCGAGTGTCGAAGGTTTCATTCGCCAGATTCTCGGCTGGCGCGAATATGTCCGGGGCGTCTACTGGACCCAGATGCCGGGTTACCTGGAACGAAACGACCTCGATGCCCAGCATGATCTGCCGGCCTGGTTCTGGACCGGGGCCACCGACATGGCCTGTCTGCGCGATGCCCTGACGCAGACGCTCGAGCATGGCTATGCCAACCACATCCAGCGCCTCATGGTCACGGGCCTCTACTTGCTGATGCTTGGTGTGCAGCCCAGGCAGGTGCACGCCTGGTATCTGGCGGTGTACGTCGACGCTGTGGAATGGGTGGAGTTACCGAACACCGTTGGCATGAGCCAATACGCTGACGGTGGCGTGATGGGCAGCAAACCCTACATCGCCACCGGCAAATACATTCAGCGCATGAGCCCGCATTGCAAGGGCTGCCGCTACGACCCCGCGCAACGCAGCGGTGAGCGCGCATGCCCGTTCACGACGCTTTACTGGGACTTCCTGATGCGCCATGCGGCAGTACTGGCGCGCAATCCGCGCATGACGCTGCAGGTGAAGAACGCGGCGCGCCTGACGCAGGCGCAGAAGCAGGCAGTGCACGAGCGTGCGGCGGCCATCCGTCGCGGCGAGGTGGGTGTCGCGCATGGATGAGACGCTCGGGCCCGGATTCGCACCGACGTTTGTGCCCACACTGGCAGCAGCGCAGGCGCGCATCGCCGCCGTGCGGCCGGCCGCCTACGCCCGCACGCGCAACGCGCTCGATGGCGCCGTCAGCCAGCTGTCGCCCTACATCACGCACGGTTTCGTCACACTCACCGACGTGCTGGCTGGCGTCGCCAGGCGTCACGCGCTCGATGTCCAGCACAAGTTCGTCTTCGAGCTCGGCTGGCGAGCCTACTTCCGGCATGTCTGGCAGCACCGCGGTGACGGCATCCTGCAATCGCTGCACGCGGGCCCGCTGCCCGATGCGGCGTATGCCCGGGAGCTGCCGGCGGACATCCGTGAAGCCCGCACCGGCGTACCCGTGGTCGACGAGGCAGTGCGTTCGCTCTACGCCAGCGGCACCCTGCACAATCATGCGCGCATGTGGCTGGCCAGCTATGTGATCCATGTACGCAAGGTGCACTGGCGTGCCGGCGCTGACTGGTTGTATGGTCATCTGCTCGACGGCGACCTGGCCAGCAATCACCTCAGCTGGCAATGGGTGGCTGGCACGGGCAGCACCAAACCGTATCTGTTCAACGCCGACAACGTGGCCCGCTACGCGCCCGCGCCCTGGCACAGTCGGGGCAGCGTGATCGACACATCCTACGAGGCACTCGATCGCATGGCGCGCCAGCCTGCGCCGATGCGCAGCCCGGGGGAACCCCGTGTGACGTCAGACATACCGGCGCTACTGGAACCCCGATGCGCGGTCGATCCTCCCGATCAACGCGGCCTGATGGCGCCTGACGCGACCGCGGTCGCCGGCCGTGATGTCTGGCTCGTGCATCCCTGGAATCTTGGCGAACTGCCGTCATCCTTGCCCGCGGACACCCAGGTCATCGGCCTCTTTCTCGCCGACTTCCACCGTGCCTGGCCGTGGAATTCACGGCGCTGGCACTTCGTCGGTACCCGCATGGCTGCGCTCGCTTCGCAGTGCTGGCACGGGGACGCCGTTGCCATCGAAGCTGCACTGAAGCACGCGCGCAGGGTTCGCAGCATCGGCGAACCACACCTGGCGCCCTGGTTGGCGCGCTTGGCCGAGTGCCAGACTGAACCCGAACTTTTCTCGGCGGTCGATCGTCGCTGCGATTCTTTCTCGACATGGTGGAATCAGACATCGCGAGGACCGAACATGGCCACCCAGCTGCTTGCCGTCAGGGAAGTGCAGCCGTCGACCGATTTGTTCGCCGGTTCGTCACACACTCCATCTTTCAACTCACACGCCTCACGGCGACGGAACCCACCATGACCGCAATCGCCCTCATCACCGGTGCCAGTGGCGGCATCGGCCGCGCCCTGGCGCGCCAACTTCAAGCCCAGGGCTGTCGCGTTGCCGCGGTAGGCCGCGATGCCAACCGCCTGGCCGATGTGTCGGCCGAGGTACGCATCGCAGCCGACACGACGACACCCGATGGCGCTGCCTCGGCCATCGCAGCTTGTCTGGATGCGCTGGGCGCCGCGCCGACGCTGCTGGCGCACTGCGTCGGCAGCACGCTGATCGCTCCGCTGCACCGCACCCGCATCGATGCCTACCGCGAGGTGATGCGTGTCAACCTGGACAGTGCGGTGTTCATGCTGCAGGCCTGGATTGCGGCAATGCAAGGCACACCCGGCGCTGCCGTCTTCGCCAGCTCAGTGGTGGCGCGCATCGGCGTCGCCAACCACGAAGCCATTGCTGCAGCCAAGGGAGGTGTCGAAGCACTGGTGCGCAGCGCCGCGGCCACCTATGCTGCGCAAGGCCTGCGCATCAATGCCGTGGCCCCAGGACTGACCGACACGCCCATGACGGCGGGCATGCTGAAGCTGCCTGCCATGCGCGAGGGCGCAGGGCGGCAGTACCCGCTGGGTGGCGTGCAGACGGCTGCGCAGGTGGCCGATGTCATGGCCTGGTTACTCGGCGACGGCGCAGTGCGCCTGACCGGGCAGGTGATCGCCGTGGACGGCGGCTTCACCACCGTTCGACCACTCGTGAAGTGAGCCTGACGTCAGGGACGGAGGAGAAAAACTGATGAAGCTGGACACGTTACATCCCTCGCCTTGGGCACGACGACTCGGTTTTGGCGGGCTGATTCCATTTGTGAGCCTGGCGGCGGCGCTTTTCCTGGTGCCGCAGGCTGACCGACCGCAGGCAGGGTTGGCCCTGCTGGGCTACGGTGCCACCATCACCAGCTTTCTGGGGGCCATCCATTGGGGCCTGGTCATGCGAGACGCGCCTGCACCGTACCTGCCTTCGCTGCTTTGGGGCGTGGTGCCAAGCTTGCTGAGTTGGGTGGCTTTGCTGCTGGGACCCACACAGGGGCTGGTGCTGATCGCGGCCTTGCTGTGGGTCTGCTTTGCGGCAGACCGCGCGCTGTATCCACGCGACCGGCTGCAGGCCTGGCTGCCCATGCGATTGCAGCTGACGCTCGTGGCCAGCGCCAGTTGTCTGGCAGGGGCCGCGGCGCTGTGGCGATAGACGCGACGTCGCGCAGGAAAACGCAGGGTCGGGTGAAATGAGGTTTGTACGATGACGGGTACGGCGGCGCTGGTCTGGTTCAAACGCGATTTGCGGGTGCGGGATCACGCCCCCCTGGTTGAAGCGTTGCGCTGCGACAGCGCGATCGGTCTGGTGGTGATCGAGCCTGAGTGGCTGGCCAGCCCCGAGTGCGACCCGCGCCATGTCGGCTTCCTGCTCGACTGCGTGGCCGCGCTGCAGCACGACCTGGCGGCAGCAGGACTGCCGTTGCTTGTGCGTCGCGGATCGATGCCGCACGTCCTGCAGACGCTGCGGCGCGAGTACGCTTTCACCCATGTGTTCAGCCACGAAGAAACCGGTCCGGGTTGGAGCTACGCCCGCGATCTGGCGGTCGCCCAATGGTGCCGCACCCAAGGCGTGATCTGGACCGAAATACCGCAGACCGGCGTGGTGCGACGGTTGCGGTCGCGGTCCGGATGGGCTGGGCGATGGGCGCAGCGCATGAACGCTCCCGAGTCGCCTGCGCGACTTGCTGCGCGCGGGATCAACGCCACCAAAGGCCTGGCAGCTTCGCCGCTGCCGACCATGCGCGAACTTGGCTTGCCCGCCTTGGGCGCGGCGTTGCCACCGGCTGGCGAGCGTGCCGCGTGGGCCACGCTTCACAGTTTTCTCGCCGGTCGGGGGCGCGATTACCGCCGTGCGATGTCCAGCCCTCTCACCGCGACCGACACCTGCAGTCGGCTGAGCGCGCACCTGGCCTACGGAACGATCTCGATGCGCTGCGTGCACCAGGCGACTGAAGCGCAGATCGCGGCGACGCCTGACCGCGACCTGGCCTATGCATTGCGCGGTTTTGCCAGCCGCTTGCGCTGGCACTGTCACTTTATGCAGAAGCTTGAAGACGAACCCGCCATCGAGTGGCGCAACGTGGCGCGCAGCGTCGATGGCCTGCGGCCGGGTGACGGCGTCCACCAGGGCGCGATCGACCGTGAACGCTTGCAAGCCTGGTGCGAAGGCCGCACCGGCTTCCCGATGGTCGATGCCTGCATGCGCCAGCTGCGCGCCACAGGTTGGCTCAACTTTCGCATGCGCGCGATGCTGGTCAGTTTCGCGTCGTATCACCTGTGGTTGCACTGGCGCGAACCGGGGTTGTTCCTGGCGCGCCAGTTTCTCGACTTCGAACCCGGCATCCACTGGAGCCAGATGCAGATGCAATCAGGCACCACTGGTATCAACACACTGCGCATGTATTCGCCGGCCAAGCAGGCCCGGGACCACGATCCCCGGGGCGAGTACATCCGGCAGTGGGTGCCGGAGATCGGCACCGCAGCGTATCCGCCCCCGATTGTCGACGAACGCGTGGCGGTCGCAGCAGCGAAAGAGCAGTTGTACCGCCTGCGTCGGACGCGTGAGGCGCACGCGGAGGCCGACGCCATCCAATCCAGGCATGGCTCACGAAAAAGTGGCTTGCAACCGGCGGTGACCACGAAGCGCCGTAGCCGGCCCGCGCCCGACGGCCAGGGCCAGTTGTTCTAGGCATGCTGGTCGCCGCCAGCGGGCTGTTGAAAGACCCGCGCGTCGACGGCGTCCCGGGGCATGGAATTTGCGTGCTTGCGCCTCATGCACGCTCCCCGTTCCACATCCCGCAAGCCGACGGTCGCGGTCGTCACGCCGGATCCGGCGCTCGCGTTTGGCGATGATGCGGCTGAGGAACGCGTGCAGTCGGCGCGCGGCGCCGCGCTGGTGCAGGGTCTGCAGGACGCCGGCTACGACTTGGTAGCCCTGCTTTCGGCGGGGCCGGACCTGGACACGCGCATCGCGGAGCTGCAGCCGGATCTGGTGATCGTGGAGGCGGAATCGGGCGTGCGTGACCTGCTGGAACACGTGGTGTTCGTCTCGCGGGACACGCGGCGTCCCATCGTGCTGTTTACCGACGATGACGATGCTGAAACCGCGCGGCTGGCGATCATGGCCGGTGTCACCGCCTACATCGTCGACGGCCTGCGGCCCAACCGGGTGAAGCCGGTGATCGAGGTGGCGATGGCCCGCTTCGCCCGCGAACAGAACCTGCGCGCGGAGCTGGACGATGCCAAACAGCAGCTCACCGACCGCAAGGCGATCGAGCGGGCCAAGGGCATTGTGATGAAACGCCTGCGGGTCAGCGAGGATGAAGCCTTCGCCCGCATGCGCAAGCAGGCCATGGAAAAGGGGCTGAAACTGGTCGAGGTCGCGCAGCGCATTCTCGACACGGCCGATCTGCTCTGACCAGCGGCCGGGCGGCCATGCACGCTCCAACCTGGGGCGATGCTGCACGGCAGGTGTGCAAGCAGGCATGGAAGCGGTGCAGCCGCGTGGGACGGCAGGTCACCTTTCTCTCTGGCGAGCAACTGGCACGTGGTTTGCATGTGAACAGACGCGGGTCAACGGCGATCTGCAGAAATTTCGCCCAGGCGCAGTGAAGTGCCAGGGCACCGGCAACGATGCCTTCGCACTCCCGGCGATCCGGACGGTGTGAAGGCATTTTTTTGTCCACCGTTTTCGAGATCGACCGACCATGCACAACCCTCAGCCTACCTCCACCATGCGTCAGGACGTTGCCATGCCTGCACGCCGCACCCTCATCAAGACCGGCGCAGCCGCTGCCATGGCAGGCATGCTGCCAACCCTGCAGCCGCTGGCCACGGCCGCCGGCACGGTGTCCGCCGGGTTCGGCAAGCCCGAGCTGGAAGAAGTGAAGATCGGCTTCATCCCGCTGACCGACTGCGCCCCTGTGGTCATGGCCTCCGTGCTCGGCTTCGACAAAAAGCACGGTATCAAGATCACGCCCAGCAAGCAGGCCTCGTGGGCCGCGGTACGCGACAACCTGCTTACCGGCGGTATCCACATGGCCGACGTGCTCTACGGCCTGATCTACGGTGTGCAGCTCGGCGTGGGTGGCCCCAAGAGTGACATGGCCCTGCTGATGACCATCAACCGCAACGGCCAGGGCATCACCCTGTCCGACACCCTCGCCAAGGCCGGCATCACCACAGGTCCGGAGCTGGCCAAGGCCGTGCAGGCCAGGCATCGCACCTACACCTTCGCACAAACCTTCCCGACCAGCACCCATGCCATGTGGCTGTACTACTGGCTGGCCAGCTTCGGCATCAACCCGATGTCCGACGCCAAGGAGATCACCGTGCCCCCGCCGCAAATGGTGGCCAATATGCGTGTGGGTGCCATGGACGGCTGCTGCGTCGGCGAACCCTGGAACGCGGTGGCCATCGCGCAGAAGGTCGGTTTCTCCGCGGCGACGAGCCAGGACGTGTGGCCCGATCATCCCGAAAAGGTGCTGGGTACCACTGCGGCCTTCGTGCAAAAGTACCCCAACACCACCAAGGCGGTGATGGCCGCGGTGCTGGAAGCCTGCCGCTGGATCGATGCCTCCGACGCCAACCGGACCAGGATGGCGGAAACCATCGCCGCTCCGGGCTATGTCAACACCAAGGTCGAGACCATCCTGCCGCGCATTCAGGGTCATTACACCAACGGCCTGGGCAAGAGCTGGCAGGACAAGCATCCCATGACCTTCCATGCCGACGGGCAGGTGAACTTCCCCTGGCTGTCCGACGGCATGTGGTTCCTCACCCAGTTCCGCCGCTGGGGACTGATCAAGACCGATCCCGACTATCTCGCCGTCGCCCGGGCGGTGAACCGCATCGACCTCTACAGCGAGGTCGCCGCCCTGGTCGGCGTGCCCGTGCCCGGGCAGGCCATGCGCGCCTCCAGGCTGATGGACGGCGTGGTGTGGGACGGCAGGGACCCGAAGGCCTACGCCCACGGTTTCAAGGTCAACGATCTGTCGAGCTGAGCGCCCGTCCCATCCATGCAGGAGTCCAACATGAATACTGCCGTTCTCACCGGCGCCACCGGATCCTTTTCCGCCGCTGCCGAGGCGGCGTCCACGGCGCCGGCCCAGTCCGTGTCTCCCGCCGCCGAGGATGAGCGTCGCCAGGCCAGGACCAGTGAATCGGTGCAGGAGCGCAAGCGGGCTCGCAACCGCGCCCTGCTGCGCAGCGCCGCAGCGCCGGTGATGGGCATCCTGTCACTGCTGGTGGTCTGGCAGCTCGCCGCCGCACACAGCGCGGAGTTCCCCACGCCAGCCCAGACGTGGGTGTCCGCGAAGGCGGTGTTCGCGCACCCCTTCTACGACCACGGCCCCAACGACGTTGGCATCGGCTGGAACGTACTTGCCTCGCTCAAGCGCGTGGCCTACGGCTTCGGCCTGGCGGCCCTGGTGGGCATTCCCATGGGCTTTACGATCGGCCGCGTCGTCTTCCTGCGGCGCATGTTCGCGCCGATCATCAGCCTGCTGCGTCCGGTGTCGCCGCTGGCGTGGCTTCCCGTCGGTCTGTATGTGTTCAACAATGCCCCAGCGGCCGCGGTATGGACCATCTTCATCTGCTCCATCTGGCCGATGATGATCAACACCGCCATCGGCGTGCAGCGCATTCCGCAGGACTACCTGAACGTCGCACGCGTACTTGATCTGCCGACCTGGAAGGTTTTCACCAAGGTGTTGCTGCCGTCGGTGATGCCGTACCTGATGACGGGAGTGCGTCTATCCGTGGGCACGGCCTGGCTGGTCATCGTGGCGGCGGAAATGCTCACCGGCGGAACCGGAATCGGCTTCTGGCTCTGGAATGAATGGAACAGCCTGAACCTGCCCCACATCCTGATCGCCATCCTGGTGATCGGCGTGACTGGCGTGCTGCTCGAAGGCGTGCTGATGCTGCTCGCCAGGCGCTTCACCTACGACGAGGTGCGCTGAGGCGCCCCTGGAGAACCCATCATGGATCGCTTCATTGCCGCCGAACACCTGGAGATGGTGTTCAACACCGCACGGGGTCCGTTTCACGCGCTGCGCGATATCAACCTGGCAATCGCCAAGGGCGAATTCATCAGCTTGATCGGCCACTCCGGCTGCGGCAAGAGTACGCTGCTCAACCTCATCGCCGGGCTGATCCTGCCGCGTTCCGGTGTGCTGCTGTGCGACGGCCGCGAAATCGCCGCCCCCGGCCCGGACCGCGCCGTGGTGTTCCAGAACCACTCGCTGTTGCCCTGGTTGACCTGCTTCGACAACATCTACCTCGGTGTGGAACGGGTTTTCTCCAGCAAGGAGAGCAGGGCGCAGATGCGTGCCCGCACCCAGGCCGCCCTGGAACTGGTGGGTCTGCCACACGCGGCCCACAAGCATCCGCATGAAATCTCCGGCGGCATGAAGCAGCGCGTGGGAATTGGCCGGGCGCTGGCCATGGAGCCCAAGGTGCTGCTGATGGATGAGCCCTTCGGCGCGCTCGATGCGCTCACCCGCGCCAAGCTCCAGGATGAGCTGCAGACCATCGTGACCAGGAGCGGCGCCACGGTGGTGATGGTGACCCACGACGTCGACGAAGCCGTGCTGCTGTCCGACCGCATCGTCATGCTCACCAACGGTCCACAGGCGACCATCGGCGAGGTCCTCACCGTCGACTTGCCTCGCCCCCGCGACCGTCTGGCGCTGTCAGAAGACCCGCACTATGCCCATCTGCGCGCGGGCGTGCTGGAGTTCCTGTACCGCCGCCAGGCGCACCCGCAGGTCACGCTAGCCTGACGCGCCACGCACTGGAGACGCGCATCATGTCCAAACACAAGCTGGTTCTGGTCGGCAATGGCATGGCCGGGGTGCGCACGCTCGAGGAGCTGCTCAAGCACGCCCCCGACCTGTACGACATCACCGTGTTCGGCAGCGAGCCGCACCCGAATTACAACCGTATCCTGCTGTCACCGGTTCTCGCTGGCGAACAAACGGTCGACGAAATTATCCTCAACCCGCGGGATTGGTATGCCGAGCATGGAATCACCCTGCATACTGGCAAGACGGTCACCGATCTCGACCGCGTGCGCCGCGTGGTGCGCGCCAACGACGGCACGGAAGCGCCGTACGACCGCCTTCTGCTCGCCACCGGATCCAATCCCTTCATTCTGCCGGTTCCCGGCAAGGATCTGGATGGTGTGATCGGCTATCGCGACATCGCCGACACCGAAGCGATGATCGACGCCGCAAAGCGCTTCCGGCATGCCGCGGTCATCGGCGGTGGCCTGCTGGGCCTCGAGGCCGCCAATGGTCTGAAGCTGCGCGGCATGGACGTGACCGTCGTGCACATCATGCCCTGGTTGATGGAGCGCCAGCTCGACGCGGTGGCCGGCAAATTGCTGCAGAAGTCGCTGGAGGAACGTGGCATCACCTTCCGCGTCGGCGCGCAGACCGCCGCGCTGCTCGGCAACGAGCAGGGCCGGGTTCGGGCCGTGCAGCTCAAGGACGGCGCCGAGATTCCCGCCGACCTTGTGGTGATGGCCGCAGGCATCCGTCCAAACACCGCGCTGGCCGCGTCCGCAGGGCTGCATTGTGAGCGTGGCATCGTGGTGTCCGACACCCTGCAGACCGTCACCGATCCCCGCATCTATGCCGTGGGCGAGTGCGCCGCGCACCGCGGCATTGCCTACGGCCTGGTGGCGCCGCTGTTCGAGCAGGCCAAGGTGGTGGCCAACCACCTGGCGCAGTTCGGCATCGGCCGCTACACCGGCAGCCAGATCAGCACCAAGCTCAAAGTGACCGGCATCGATCTTTTCTCGGCTGGCAACTTCATGGGCGGCGAGGACTGCGAGGACATCGTGCTGTCCGACCCGTTCGCCGACGTGTACAAGCGCCTGGTTGTACAAGGCGACAAACTCGTCGGTGCCTGCCTGTACGGCGACACGGTCGATGGTTCCTGGTACTTCAAGTTGCTGCGAGAAGGCCGCTCGGTACGCGACATCCGCGATAAGCTGATGTTTGGCGAAAACCACCTCGGCGACACTGGCCATCAAGGCCAGAGCAAGGCCGCGAGCATGGCCGGCAGCGACGAGGTCTGCGGCTGCAATGGCGTGTGCAAAGGCGACATCGTCAAGGCCATCAAGGAGAAGGGCCTGTTCACCCTGGAGGATGTGCGCAAGCACACCAAAGCGAGTGCGAGCTGCGGTTCCTGCACGGGCCTCGTGGAACAGATTCTCATGTTCACCGCGGGTGGCGATTACAGTGCCGCGCCGCAGAAAAAGGCCATGTGCGGTTGTACCGACGCGACCCACCAGGACGTACGCGACGCCATCCGCGAGGAGCACCTGCTCAGCATTGCGGACGTCTACGCCAAGATGGGCTGGCGCACTCCGAACGGTTGCGCATCTTGCCGTCCGGCGGTGAACTACTACCTCATCTCGACGTGGCCGCATGAGGCCCAGGACGATCCCCAGAGCCGCTACATCAACGAGCGCAGCCACGCCAACATTCAGAAAGACGGAACCTACTCCGTCATTCCGCGCATGTGGGGCGGCGAAACCTCCGCCGCTGATCTGCGCCGTATTGCCGACGTGGTGGACAAATACAACATCCCGACCGTCAAGGTCACCGGCGGTCAGCGCATCGACCTGCTGGGCGTGAAGAAGGAAGACCTCCAGTCCGTCTGGCGCGATCTCGACATGCCCAGCGGCCATGCCTACGCCAAAGCCCTGCGCACGGTGAAAACGTGCGTCGGCAGCGAGTGGTGCCGTTTCGGCACCCAGGACAGCACCGCAATGGGCAAGGCGCTGGAACGCGCCACCTGGCGCATGTATGCGCCGCACAAGGTCAAGCTGGCGGTCAGCGGCTGCCCGCGCAACTGCGCGGAAAGCGGCATCAAGGACGTCGGCGTCATCGGCGTGGACTCCGGCTGGGAACTGTACGTGGGCGGCAATGGCGGCATCAAGACCGAGGTTGCCCAGTTCCTCTGCAAGGTGAAGACCGCCGACGAAGTGCTGGAAACCACCGCTGCCTTCCTGCAGCTGTACCGCGAGGAAGGCTGGTATCTGGAGCGCACCGTGCACTACATCGCCCGTGTCGGCCTCGACCACATCAAGCGGCGTGTACCCGACGACCCCGAAAACCGCAGGGCGCTGGCCGCGCGCCTGATGTACGCCCTGCGCGACGAACCCGACCCGTGGGCGGAGTTCGACAAGGCCCGGGTGGACACCCGACAGTTCATTCCCATCGTGCCCGTCACGCAAGGAGCGTCGGCATGAGCGCGACTGACTGGATGACGGTCTGCGCCGTATGCGACATTCCCGAACTCGGCGCGCGGCGCGTGCGCCGCCCGGACGGGGTGGACATCGCCCTGTTCCGAACTGCCAGCGGCGCCGTGCGCGCCCTGCTCGACCGCTGCCCGCATCGCGGCGGGCCGCTGTCGCAGGGCATCGTGTTCGGCGAGAGCGTGGCCTGCCCACTGCACAACTGGACCATCGACCTGCACGACGGGCGCGCCAAGGCGCCGGACGAAGGCGGAACCACGGTGTTCGCCGTCGACGTGGTGGGTGGCGTCGTGCGCCTGCGCCGCGACCAGTTCTTCGCCCCGCTGGCCGACTTCGGCACCGGCGCCGCAGGCTGCGGCGCCGCTTGCGCCCGCAACGCAGCCGCCTGACGCGCCATGCGCATCAGCGAAACCCGGTCCACCTGCCCGTACTGCGGTGTTGGGTGCGGCGTCATCATGTCGACGGAGAACGGCGTGATCACTGGCGTCCGGGGTGACCCGGACCATCCGGCCAATTTCGGCCGGCTGTGCACCAAGGGCAGCACACTGCACCTGAGCGCCCAGCCGGTGCTGGTGCAGCAGATCCGCGCCCTGCAGCCGGAGCTGCGCACGGATCGCGGCACCGCGCGCGACGTGGTGAGCTGGGGGGTCGCGCTTGACCATGCAGCCAGCCGCTTTGCCGACTGCATTGCCACCCACGGCCCGGACAGCGTAGGCTTTTACATTTCCGGTCAAATGCTTACCGAGGATTATTACGTCTTCAACAAACTGGCGAAGGGACTGGTCGGCACCAACAACGTCGACACCAATTCCCGCGTCTGCATGAGCAGCGCCGTGGCGGGCTACAAGGCCACGCTCGGGGCCGACGCGCCGCCTTGCAGCTACCTGGATATCGACCACGCATCCACCCTGTTCCTCGTCGGCTCCAACGCCGCCTGGGCGCATCCCATCATCTTCCGCCGCGTGGAACAGGCCAAGGCGGCCCGGCCGGACATGCGCATCGTCGTCATCGATCCGCGCCGCACCGAGACCGCCGAGCTCGCCGATCTGCACCTGCAACTGCTGCCCGGTACCGACGTGGCGCTGTTCCACGCCATGCTGCACGTGATGATCTGGGAAGACCTGATCGACTCCGGCTACATCGCTGCCCATACCTCCGGCTTCGCCACCCTGCGCGATCTGGTGCGCGACATGACGCCGGACAAGGCCGCGCAGATCTGCGGGCTCGATGCCGGCGACATTCTCACCGCCGCGCGCTGGTTCGCCCGCGGCGCACCCGATGCCGCCGCCACCGACCGCCGACGGACCCTGTCGCTTTACTGCCAAGGGCTGAATCAGTCCAGTAGCGGTACCGCCAAGAATGCGGGTCTCATCAATCTGCACCTCGCCTGCGGGCAGATCGGTGCGCCGGGCGCGGGCCCGTTCTCGCTGACCGGCCAGCCCAACGCCATGGGCGGGCGCGAAGTGGGCGGCATGGCCAATCTGCTCAGCGCGCATCGCGACCTGGGCAACGCCACGCACCGCGCCGAGGTGGCCGCTCTCTGGGGCGTGCCCGAGGTGCCTGCGACGCGGGGCAAAACCGCCATCGAGATGTTTCAGGCGGCTGCGGACGGCGAGATTCGCGCCTTGTGGATCGCCTGCACCAACCCCGCGCAGTCATTGCCCGATCAGGCCCTGGTACGTCGCGCCCTGGAGCGTGCCGAGTTCGTCGTGGTCCAGGAGGCCTACCGCACCGCAGCGACGGCCAGCTATGCCGACCTGCTCCTGCCCGCCACCACCTGGGGCGAAAAGAGCGGCACCGTCACCAATTCCGAGCGACGCATCAGCCGCGTACGCGCCGCCGTACCCCCGCCCGGCGCTGCGCGCGACGACTGGGCCATCGGCTTGGACTTCGCCCAGCGCCTCGAAACCTTACTGCCGCCACGCCGCACCGACCGTGCCACGCTTTTCCCATATGCTTCGGGCGAGGCGGTGTGGAACGAACATCGCGAATCCACCCGCGGCCGTGACCTTGACATCACCGGCCTGAGCTGGGCCAAGCTGGAGCAGGACGGTCCGCAGCAATGGCCATACCCCGAAGGCGCGACCACCGGGCGCGCCCGGCTCTACGTCGACGGCGTGTTCCCTACCGCAGATGGCCGGGCCCGCTTTTTCGCCCATCCCTATCGGCCCGTGGCCGAGCGCTGCGATGCCCGCTTTCCCTTCGCACTCAACACCGGCCGCCTGCGCGACCAGTGGCACGGCATGACCCGCACCGGTAGTGTGCCAAGGCTGTTCAGCCACGTGCCGGAGCCTTGCGTGGAAGTGCATCCGGCTGATCTCGCACGTCGCGGCTGGACGGATGGAGAGCTGCTGCGCGTGCAGTCGCGCCGCGGCGACGTGGTGTTGCCGGTGCGCGCCAGCGAGGCGCTGCGCCCTGGCGGCGCATTCATCGCCATGCACTGGGGTGCAGAATATCTGGGCGGTACGAATGCGAAAGGTCAGCCGCGCCTGGGCGTCAATGGTCTGACCCTGCCGCTCGTCGATCCGATGTCCTTTCAGCCCGAGCTCAAGCATTGTGCCGTGGCCATCGAACCGGCCAATCTTTCCTGGCATCTGGCCGCCTTTGGCTGGATGCCGGCGGACACTGCACAGGCCCTTCGCGCCGCACTGATGGCAGCTTTTTCACACCTTCCCTTCGTCATGGCCGTGCCCTTCGGCCGCGACCAGACGGGGCTGCTGCTGCGCCTGGCCGCGCGCGGCGCTGCCGCCCCCGACGTGATCACCCGCGTGCAGGCGGCTTTTGGCCTCGACCAGGGCGACGCTTTGCACTATGCCGACACGGCGCGCGGCACGCGCCGCGCGGTACGGCTGGATGGCGACGCTCTGCGCGCTGCCATGCTGTCCGGTGCGGCCGCCAGCGTGGCGGCCCAGGGCTGGCTGCAGGAACTGCTGGAAAGCGCAGCCAGTGCGCGCGCTTTCGGCCGCTGGTTGCTGCTGCCAGGCAGCGAGCCGCCCAGGGAACTGGCCCGTCCCGGACATCAGGTCTGCAATTGCTTCGACGTGTGGCAGAACCGGATCGAGGCGGTGCTCGACGAAGTCGGTGGCGATCCGGATCACCGGCTTGCCGAAGTGCAGGTCCGTCTGCGCTGTGGCACCAACTGCGGCTCCTGCCTGCCCGAACTGCGGCGCCTGGTGCGCGAGCACGCCGCGGCCACCGCGTGACCATCCCCATGGACGCGCACGCAAACCCATCCAGCCCGGCCGGCATCTCCGGCGATGTCGCCGGAATGCTGCGGATCATCGGTCGGGGGGCGCGTGGCAGTCGCGGCCTGGATCGTGAGCAGGCCCGCTGGCTGATGGACCACATCCTTCGCGGCGAAGTCTCCGACACACAACGCGGCGCCGTGCTGCTGGCCCTGCGCATGAAAGGCGAAACGCCGGATGAACTGCTGGGTTTCCTCGATGCCGTGGAGTCCGGCATGCCGCGGCTTCGCCTCACCCGACCGGTGGTGGTCATCGCCAGCGTCAATGGCGCGCGCAAGCTCGTCAACCAGGTGCCGCTGCTGTGCCTGGCGCTGCGGCGGTGCGGCGTGGCCACGCTGGTCATCGGTCAGGAGCACGACGACAGCCGCCTGCACACCACCACACTCTGGTCGGAGCTGCACCTGCCGCGGGCGCAGACTCTGCATGAGGCCGAATCCCTGCTTCAAAGCCATGAGCCGGTCTATCTCGATGTTGCGGTGCTGAGCCCCGGGGGGGGGGGGGGGGGGGGGGGGGGGGGGGGGGGGGGGGGGGGGGGG
>VFSW01000279.1_pt1 | contig 71985 bp, 52 predicted proteins | sample 5358111 | NCBI WGS metagenome assembly VFSW01 (sample SAMN11554181, study PRJNA540505) | mine drainage metagenome | isolation source: sediment from site ElyBrook_90M | place: USA: Ely Copper Mine, Vershire, VT | collected 2017
CGATGACGACATCGCAGACCGGTTCCATGAAGGCGGGCTTTGCTCCCGGAGTGGGACACGGCTTCGGGTTCGAGGTCGTGCGCGAAACCCTCGGCGCCTTCCGCTATAACTCGATCGGTAGTTTCGTGAAGGGGGGCGCCTATCGCACCTACGGGTGGGTGGATCCATCCAAGGACCTGGTTGGCATTATCTTCATGCAGCGGACCAATGGTGGCGGGGATGTAGCGGACGAGATCAACAGCTTCATGGCGATGGCTGCGGCGGCGATTGAGCGCTGAACTCCCGACGCGGATTGGCTGAAGCTCAATCAGAGTCAAGTCATCGTGTAGCGCTGCGGGCCGCGCCGAGCGGATCATTGCTTCTCAATGACGGCCAGAGTTGGTTTGTCGCCGGCTACCAGACACTTACCGTCGGGCAGCTTAGACTCCAGGCTCACGCGACGCAGACGTTTGGAACCGGGCCGCCTTCACGCTGGCCGGTGGCCGAGTCGAGCGGCGAGATTCAGCCGGCCGTTTGAGCGCGACGAGGAAATCAATTACCGCGACACGCAATAAAGCAGGATCGCGCAGATGATGAGAAACGCCACCCTCTGGCGCGGGCCGAGAAACGTGAAGAAGATTACAAAGGTTCTCACGAGTGCGACTCCGTCAACAGTTCGATCTTATCTTACAGCCAGCCCAACGCAGGCGCCTGCGGCGAACAGCGCCATGGCAGAGAGCAAACCAATCGCGACCCATCGATGATCGACGGCCTCGGACCTTGACCGGCCCATTCCAGCAATCATCTCGCGCGCCCTCAGACTCGCTGCGTCGATGTCCCTCTGTATCTCCTGCCGAACTCCGGTAGCCGACTCCCGGACTTCCTGCGCGAGCAGGACGCCGGCGCGGGACTGGGCGCGAGCCGCGGCGCCCTCGAACTCCCGAGCCGCAGACCCCATTGCGCGAATCGCCTCGGCAAGGACCGCTTCGAGCACAAGACGGTTAAGTGTCACCACGGCCATCGCGGGATCGTCCGGGTCAAGGCGGATTCCGTGCTGAACGGACACCTCGGCGATGAGCCGCTTCAAGTCCAACGATGAGAGCGCTTCGGCCATGGTGATTGCCAATCAGAATGGCACACGGTCAAGTTGGTCGAACAGATCGCGCTGAACTACCCGTAGCCGTTGTTTCGCCATCACAGGCAGCTTGCTCCCACCCACCGCCTCGTCGAACGTGAGCTTCGCCGCGATCATCTCCTCCAGGTCGCGGCCGAATGTGTCCTGATTACGCTTCGAGAAGACGACGGCGCCGCAGACCTTCCCGCAGTTGTCCCGGTACGCAGTCATGTCGGAAAACTTCTTCCCTTCGGCCTCCACGCGGCCAAAGTATTCATTGATCCAGACGACGATGTTCCGCTCTACCGTCGTCTGGGCGAGTTCATGAAATCCGTTCAGCGTGTCCATCAACGCCTGGCCGCCCGTGATTACGGTGTGGACGAAGACGCGGCGGCCCTGATCGCGAAGGAACGCAAGAGCATTGTTCTCGAGCAGGTAGTGCCACAGCGGCAGGAAAGTTGACGCGCCGCTATCGACGACGAACGTCGCTCCAGATTCGGTCAGGAACCGTTCCATCAGCAAATCGAACGACCGCTGGTCAATGCGATTATGCTCGTCGCGCAGGCTGAGCTTGTCGGCCCCCAGGGCACTGTATTGGGCCAGGGTACGATTGACCGGATCCGTGTCGATGCACTTCACGTCATGCCCGCTGCTTCGAAGGTACTGGGCGAGGATGGACGCGATCAGACTCTTGCCGACGCCTCCCTTTCCTTGGAGCGTCAGATGAATAACGCCGCTCCCGTTCGATTGATTCGTTTCCGCTGTCTTGGGCATTTGCGTTCCTCTCGTTCAGATCAGCTTCTTGATGTCCGGCTCGGGATTGAAGTGGAAGCCCGGCCGGTTCGTTTCCCGCTCCCTCACATTGGCAAGTGGATCGACCGGCGCGTCGTGGACCGACCCAGCGCCAGCGTTCGGCGTCGTTTCTGAATTCAACGGCGGTCCTGCCGTTGCCGTGATGGCTGCCGCGGCTTCCTCCTGCCGGCGAAGACGGCCGACGTAGTGGGACAAGCGAGCATACCCGATCTCCAGCCCGATCTCGTTAAGCCACAGCCATACGTCCTTCAGGCTGTGCCCGGCGGCGAGCAGGTCCCGGATGTCGGGCCACGCCTGGCGCACTTGACCTGCCTTGGTCCTTGGCTTTTCCCGCAAGCGCGCGCGGAGTTTCTGCAGGTCGAGTTGTCCTTTCGATTCGTGATCCAAGCACCCTCTATCCCGTAATCCGCCAGAACCTCCGCTCGTGACAGACTGTTTCACAAAGTCGCCGGATTCTTTCATGAGGTTTCAGTTCGTCGTTCCGGAATGCACCGGTTTCCGAATGTTTCAGTATATTGTAGGTTGTTCGTGGCGCCGGTCGGTCAGCCTTAACCTCACTAATCCAAAGACACCGGTAGTGGAACATAAAGGGGTGTAGGTTGGTGATGGTTCCTTTCAGAGGCAACTTGCAGTAAGGGAGACGGTTAGCGCGCACCACGAATCCTGCCTTTCGTAGTGCATTCAACTACACCGCCGTCACGGGGCTGCTGGGCCACCGCTTACCGGATAGAGAGCCCTCGTGCCGAAACAGAAGGCAGTTGTCCGTTCGATACGATTCGACCTCACCGTTAACGAGGAACTGACGCGCGCCAGCCGGGCCGGTGGCTTCACAAGCGCCAGTGCCTTCATTCGTTCCGCAGTTCAGCACGAACTTGCGAACCGGCCGCATCAGCCAGAGGAGGCGGATGCCCGGGTTGTCGCCAGTCTTGACCGTGTGGCCAGAGAACTCCGCAGTATTGGCCTCCGGCAGCAGGCGGAGTTTGCATTTCTCGATGCACTCGTGAAGATGCTGCTGACGCACTTGGCCGAGCTGCCGAAGGACGCCTACGACCAGGCGGTCGCACGCGGCAAATTGCGGTACGAGCGATTCCTGAAAAGCGTTGGCATGGGCATGGTTGGCGACGCCCAAGCTGCGATGACGGAGCTCTTGCGACGCATCGATGCCGACTGACGACGGAGACGATTTCCGGCTTCGGCCAAAACCGCCGCGCGCCTCGAAAGTGGGGGAGTCGGCGGCATGGTCCATTGCGCTTCGCACTGTGCTGCGATACGCACGCGCGACAAGCGCCAACGCCCGCGGCGCATCGCGGCCAGGGAAACCCCGAGCGTTCCGGAGTCAACGCTGCGCCGTTCGCGTGATGTACTCGCAGAACAAGGTGGCCGGACAGTGGCGCGCCCACGGACGCTACATCGCGCGCGACAGCGCCGCGGGCCAGGGGTTCGGCGCTTGTCTCGAAACTGTTTCGCCGGCCGAGGAACTGGCTCGCTGGCAAAAGGCTGGTGACCTCAGGTTATGGAAACTGATTCTCTCGCCCGAGTTCGGGGAGCGGTTGGATCTCAACGCGTTGACCCAGGACGTGATGAAGCGAATGGAGATGGATCTCGGCACCCGCCTCGAGTGGGTGGCTGTCGCCCACTTCAACACCGAACATCCTCACGTTCACGTCGCCTTGCGCGGCGTCCGCGAGGATGGATCGCCGCTCGAGTTGCCCCGCGAGTACGTAAGACACGGAATTCGCCGGGCCGCCGAACAGTTCTGCACGGCGCAACTGGGGTTCAGGACTGAGTTAGATGCCCGCGAGGCCGAGCGGCGCGAAGTTGCCGCAACACGGTACACGTCGCTCGATCGGATCATCGGTCGCGCGAACGCTATAGACCAGGTAGATGCGGCTGGAGATCGATTTCTATTTCGTGAACGAGTTGGTGAAACCGGTGACAGCGACTCAAATTTGCGGAACCGATTGCTCACACTCCGGGCGATGAGCCTTGCTGAGGAGGCCGCACCGGGGGAATGGCGGGTCCGACGCGACTTTGAGTCGGTTCTCAGGGCCATGCAGCGAGTGGCCGACCGCCAGAAGATGCTGGTAGCCAATGGCGCGTTGTTGTCGGACAGGCGTTTGAACATCGAGGCATTGGACCAGCGAACCCTGAAGGCAGTCGAGGGTCGAATTCTAACTCATGGTGAGGACGAGGCAACGGGCCGGAGTTACCTTCTCATGGAGGGAACAGACGCCAAGGTTCATCTCGTATATCACACGCCCGAGGTCACTGAAGCACGAGGTCGCGGGCTCTTGAAACCGAACGCCTTCGTGCGGCTGCAAAAACTGTTTGACGGTGGTCGCCCGGTTCTTGAAGTTGAGGACCTCGGCGATGCCGAAAGACTCCTGAACAATCATAGCCACATGGAGCGCACCGCCCGCGCTCTCGTTCGCCGTGGCATCGTCCCCACTGAGGACGGCTGGGGAGGCTGGCTCGGCCGCTACCAGGCCGCACTCACCGCCGCGGCCGTCGCCGCTCGAGGCCGCGAGCCTCGGCCCAAGCACTCGATAGACCGCTAGCGGGCCATTCCGCTTTGTCACCGTCCCAGCGTCCCGCAGCCTACTGGATAGGGAATCCGGGATTCCCATTCCAGACAAGCGGAGGGTACTTATGCAGCTCAACGAAGCAGATTTTACGGTCACCGAACCGATTGGTGAACCGCTCACTGGTTCAGGGTTCGAGGACGAACAAGCCGAACTCGACTTCATTAACGAGGGCGAGAACGCGGAGGGAGCGGCCGAATGAACTCCGAAATACAAGCGACCGCAACCGCTACGAAGCGTGACCACCGGCAGGAGGTTACCGACTCCATCATCAAGATGCTGGAGGCAGGCGTCGCGCCGTGGCAAAAGCCATGGGAGGGCGCGGCGATGCCGTTCAATCCTACAAGCGGCAGGCCGTATCGCGGTGGGAATGCCATTCACCTGATGGCGACTGGTCTTTCGCGCGGATACGACGACCCTCGGTGGATGACCTATAAACAAGCCGCCGAGAACGGCTGGCAGGTAAAGCACGGGGAGCGCGGCACGCACATCGAGTTCTGGGAAGTGAAAGAACGAAATACTGGCAAGTCCCAGGACAAGGAACAAGAGAACGTCGAAGCGGAGTCCGTGACCCGCTCCCGGCTGGTCCACCGCGTATATACAATCTTCAACGCCAAACAGATCGAAGGTATCCCGGCGTACGCGCCCACGCCGCACACACCGTTTGAAACCGCTGCCAACGGGGAAAAGATTCTTGCGAACTCCGGCGCGCAAATCAACCATGACCAACAGGACCGTGCCTTCTACAGTCGCGCGACGGACCAGATACACCTGCCAGCAAAAGAAGCGTTCGTCGATGCTGCCGGCTACTACGGGACCGCCCTCCACGAGGTGGCTCACTGGACCGGTCACCCAACCCGTCTGAACCGCCCCACGTTGAACGAGTCCTATCGCTTCGGCGATTTGAACTACGCCAAAGAGGAACTCCGGGCGGAAATCGCCAGCGTCTTCATGGCCGCGGAGACCGGCATTCCGCACGATCCGGCCAATCACGCGTCTTACGTGGGCTCGTGGATCAAGGCGCTTCGCGAAGACAAGAACGAAATCTTCCGCGCCGCGCAGGACGCTTCGCGCGCGGCGGACTACGTTCTTGGGCTGGACCGCGAGGTGAGCCGTGCGGAGGCGCTCGAAGCAGGCCCAGCAGAGAACCAAGTAGGCGCGATCCGGGACGAAATCGCAACCCTTGAGTCGGACCGGGGGCAAGCGGCCGTGCCCGTGAAAGGAGCCAACGGTCAACTCAAGGCGTCATTCGCCGCGGCGCGTGACTTGGCCGCCGCCAGTCTCGGCGATTCGGCGCGAACCTTCGTGGCCCAGACACAGACTGGGATCTATAACGGCAAGATCATCGGCGAGACCGATCAGCACCTGGTCCAACGCCTATCGCCACAATCGGCGGTCGCGCATATGAAGCACCTCATCAAACCGCTGCCATCGATAGGCGAGAGCGTCACGATCGCTTACTCGAACGAGCAAGCCCTTGTGAAGGAGATGCGCGACCGGACTAAGGGCCACGAGCTCTCGCGATGAGTACGACGGCCCTGTATCGGACTCCCCGCGATCCGGGCGGGTTTCCGTTCGGTTATAACTGGCGAGCAACGGCAACCGGCCTGCTGTTGCTCGCCGGTTTCAACTTCGCCGCGACGCAATACATCGCCGGCCGTTTCCAATATCAACCGGCACTTGGCAATCCCCTACTTCGCACGCGCACCATCGCCATCTATGAACCCTTCGCCTGGTGCGTCTGGGGATATCGGAATTGCACCAACCCGGACATGCGCATCCGGAAGCCTCTGTTCGAGGGCGAAATGATCGTGCTGGGCGGCTGCGTATTGGCGATGGTGGCATTCTTCGCGGCGGCCAACCGTCGAGCGCGGCGGTTATCCGAGAATGCCGAGGACCTGCATGGATCGGCGCGCTGGGCCAACAAGGGCGACGTCGAGGATACGGGGTTGACTCGCGCGGCGGGTGGCGTTTACGTCGGCGGTTGGTATGACGAGCGTTCGCGCCGGCTCCAATACCTCCGGCACAACGGCCCCGAACACGTGCTCGCGTTTGCACCCACGCGGTCGGGCAAGGGCGTCGGTCTCGTGATTCCGACGCTGCTCGCCTGGGACGAGAGCGCTGTGATTTACGACATCAAGGGCGAGAACTGGGCCAAGACCGCCGGATTCCGCGCGCAGCGGGGTCACGCCTGTTTCAAGTTCTCGCCCGTGGAAGAGGCTTCATCGTCTCGCTTTAATCCGCTATCCGAAATCCGGCTCTTCACCTCACGCGACGTTTCAGATTCTCAGAACATTGCCGACATGATCATCCGCAGCGGCGAAGACAGCCCGATGGAACGCCACTGGGAAGACAGCGCGGTATCGCTCACCACCGGCATGATCCTTCACGCCTGCTATATGGCGGCGCTCGAAGGCAGAACCGCGTGCTTGGCCGACCTGGCAGGCCTGTTCACCCGTCCCGGCGTCGAATTCCGGGAGACGCTCAACGAGATGCTCGGCTATCCACACGACCCGGATCGCAAACATGGCTGGAGGACTCCCGACGGCCGCGTGACTACGACGCATCCGGTCGTCGCGGAGAAGGCGCAGGAGATGCTGGACAAGGAGGATAAGGAACTGTCCGGCGTCCTTTCCACCGCGAAGACCGCGCTGGCGCTCTATAGCGATCCGCTCGTCGCCCGCAACACCATCTCGAGTGACTTCACTATCGACGACCTTGTGAACCACGAGCAACCCGTGTCGCTCTACCTCGTCGTGCCGCCCTCGGACAAGATCCGCCTGCGACGCCTGATCCGGTTGATGTTCACCATGGTGGTGAACCGCCTCACGGAGCGAATGGCGTTCGATGGTGCCGAGCAGAAGAAGAACAAGCACCGTCTCCTATTCCTGATTGACGAGTTTCCCAGCCTCAATCGCATGGAAATCTTCGCCGACGCGCTCTCCTACATGGCGGGCTACGGTCTCAAGGCTTACCTCATCACGCAGGACATCCGGCAGATCGTCGACGCCTATGGCCAGAACGAGAGCATCGTGTCGAACTGCCACGTTCGAATCGCGTTCGCACCCAACCAGGTCGAAACCGCCGAGTTGCTTTCAAAGATGACAGGGACGACGACCGTTCAGAAGGCGACGTTCAATTTTTCCGGGTCGCGATTCTCGCCGGTGATGTCCCACGTCAACGCAAGCGTCGACCACATCGAACGGCCTCTCATGACGCCCGATGAAATTATGCGGCTCAGGCCGCCACGCAAGGATGGCGATGGGTCCGGCGAACGGATCGTGGAGCCAGGCGACATGCTGATCTTCGTGTCTGGCCACTATCCGATCCTCGGGATGCAGATGCTGTATTTCTTCGATCCCGAATTGCAACGACGCGCCGCGGTCCCGCCACCCACGGCATTGGAGTGCATCGAGGACGGCAGGCGGACATCGCAGCGTCCGATTGATCGGACCCGCAACGTGATCAGCCGTGCCGAGACAGTCGCGTCGGAAGAGGCCACATCGAAGCTTGAGGAAGGATTCCTTGAGGAACTCCGTGCCTCCAGTGGGAAGAAGCCATCAAAAGGAGCGTAAGTGACATGCAAAAGAATCGCATCGAAATCGCAGGCTATCTGACGGATCGCCCTTCCATGCGATACCTGCCGTCCGGGACGAAAGTAGCCAACGTCCGCCTGGGTGAAAGCTATCGATTCAAGGACCAGGAAGGTAACCAGCAGACTCACACGAACTGGCACAGCCTGGTCTTCTACAACGATATTGCCGAAGTGGCCGTCACGTTCCAGAAGGGCCAGAATATTTTCGTCGAAGGCTCGATGCAGCAGCGGAAATTCACGCCGGCCGACGGGGTGACGCGCACTGTTCACGAGATCCATGTTCAGAGCTGTCACCTCATCGCGAGTTCGCGTGCGAGTAAGGACGTGATCGCCACCGATGGAGGAGATCTCACCGCCCCGTCGGTGGAAGGAACAGATCATGACCCTTCATGGCCGGTCGGCCCCGCTTAGGCGAATCCTTCTGACGGTGGCTGGCGTTGGCGTGGCGCTATTTGTCGCCGGTGACATTCTCGGCATCCGCGTCAACCTGTCGCCATCGCTCCCGAGAGGTCTCTACGTCGTCACCGGCGATCCAGCCGCGAAGCTCGTGGAGTTCTGCCCGGCCGAGCCATTCGCGTCGCTGGCTGCCGAGCGCGGGTACCGCCCGAAGGGCAGTTGTCCCGACGGAGCTGCGCCGCTCCTGAAGCCGGTGGCCGCCGTTTCCGGCGACGAAGTCGAGGTGACAGCCGACGGTCTGGCGGTGAATGGCGTTCCAATCCCGAACACCCGTCCGCACCGAGCCGACTCGAAGCATCGTCCATTGAGGGCGTGGCCGAATGGTTCGTACCTTGTGGCCCCAGGCATGGTCTGGGTAGCGTCGAGTTACAACCCACGAAGCTTCGACAGCCGGTATTTCGGCCCAGTCGCGGTTCGATCCATCCGCGAGCGTCTGCGGCCGTTGCTTACCGAATGAATTCCTCGATCCAGCTACGCATGTCCGTGGGCTGCGCCGCCGTGGTCGGTATCGCAGTTTCGGGCGGCCTGCCGCCGCTGATGTGCCTTGCCATCGTGTTTCCAGTCCTATCCATGGTTCAGTTCCGCCGCTCGCATTCCTACAAGGTCGCCTTCGGCTACCACGCCGGCGCGTCCTGGCCGGTGATCGTTGTAACGCAGAACTACGTCGGCGGCGCCGGCGGCGCGGTCAAAGGCGTCTTTCTATGGCTGCTGGCAAGCACATTGTTATCGCTGCCGTGGCTCTGGGCGTGGTCATCGAATCGCCGATCCGCCGTCTGGCGCACCCCGCTGGCGCTCCTGGCGACGGTCCTCCCGCCGATTGGCATCATCGGCTGGGCCCACCCGCTGATGGCCACCGGATATCTTTTACCCGGAACCAAATGGTTCGGGGTGGTGGCCGTGCTGCTCCTGCCCGGTGCACTCGCGGCGTTTCCCCGGCCCACAGCAGCACTGGCCTTGACTGCCTCTGCCCTCGCCAACTGTCTATTCCCTGGTACTCCGTCGCCGCCGAACGGCTGGGAGGCTGTGAACACAAAGTTCGGTAAGGTCGCGATCTCACCTATGACAGAATACGCCGCCGCCCAATGGATTCAGGCTCGGGCGCTATCGTCTTCTGCGAGCGTGCTGATCTTCCCGGAGACGGCGGTCCCGCATTGGACCGAAGCAACGGAGTTGTTTTGGAAGCCGACCGTGGACCAGCTCGCCGGAAACGGACGAACGATCCTGGTCGGCGCGACGCTGGCGATTCCAGCACCCATGCACCTGCAAGACGCGAGCTACGACGTCATCAGCCAGATCCGAACGCTCAAGAACGAACGCGCTCCCGGCCCGCCCGAAGCCGCGCCGGACTTCCCGTATCGAAACGTACTACTCATGCGCGGCGCCGAATCGGGCATCATCGACCAACGCGTCCCGGTCCCTCTCGCCATGTGGCGCCCACTTGCACAGGCCGGTGTTCCGATCAAGTTCACCAGTTCGGGAGTCGCCCACATTGCCGGCCAGCGCGCCGCTATCCTCATTTGCTACGAGCAACTCATCACCTGGCCCGAGCTGACGGCTGCGCTCCAACGTCCCACGGTATTCATCGCGATTGCAAATGACGTCTGGGTGAACCAAACGCCCATCGCTCGTCTGCAACGGGCATGCGTCCGCTCCTGGGCGAGGGCGCTCCGCCTCCCGCTTCTCCTGGCGGCGAATCAATGACGCCTTCAGTGGCATCGCCGCGCCATGGGGAGCGCACCGCGGATAGCCCTTACATCAATTCTTCGATCAGCGGGCATCACCACTTCGGTGGTAACCGATATGTTACTATTGAAGGCGTGCCAGAAGTCGACATTCTCGAGTATCTGGATCCTGCGGGCCGCTCTCCGTTCGCCCTCTGGTTCGCTGGGCTGAACGCTGTCGCGGCGGCGCGCGTTACGGTGGCGCTGACACGCCTCGGCCACGGCAACTACTCCAATGTGGAAGGCGTCGGCGCCGGCGTATATGAGTACAAGATCGACTTCGGACCGGGGTACAGAGTTTATTTCGGGAAGGATGGCGAGCGCATTGTGATTCTCCTGGGCGGCAGCGCCAAGAAGCGGCAGAGCGCCGCCATCGCCGCGGCACAGGCCGCATGGACGACATACAAGCGGACGAAGAGTGGTAAACGAGGTGCTGAATGGGACTGACGAGAGAATTCCGGGAGACCGTATACCATCGTGCTCAGACCGACAAGGCTTTCCGTAAGGCGCTATTAACGGAAGCGGTGAATGCATATCTGGGCGGAGACGAAGTGACGGGAAAGACGGTTCTGAGGGAAGTAATCAACGCAACGATCGGATTTGAGCGGCTCGCGGTTGAACTCCGGAAGCCAAGTAAGAGCATCCACCGGATGCTCGGACCACACGGCAATCCGAACACGGCCAACTTCTTCGCGATCTTGCGCGCCCTCCAAAAGAGCGTTGGCGTCACGCTCACGGTGCGAGCCGCGTAGGATCAAGCAACAATCGTTTTTCCGGTAGTCTGGGCATCGAGGCCGCCCTTCTCGTCATGGCTGGGCGAGAGCTGGGCTTTGGCAACGGACCACCGCTTTCCTGTACCGAGCGCTGCCAGCCCTGGAAGGCCATCACACCGGCAAGTTTGCCGGTGTGATGAGCTCAATACGTTGACATCGGGCCATGTTTGGCTCACACTTCCGTCTAGGATCTGCTATCTCAGATACCGGCTAGTTTGCCGGTGGACACAGGAGGAATGTTGCCAACGTTGGGAGAATTGACAAGCCACGTAGACCCGGTCCAGCCTCACCAACCGACGATCATCCGTTTGGAAGTGACTGACCCGGAGGTCAGTGCGGAACTGTTGAAACACACCGAGGGTATCCAGCGGGAGACATTCGCTTTGGGCGCATTGAGGCTGGGCGTGCTAGCCCTTCGCCAAGCCACAGGCGAACTCGACGCAACGGCAATCCGGGATGCGGCCCGGGATTTGCTCGGGAACCTTGCACAACTCTTGGCTCAGCGCGGGACGGAGATCGCCAACGATCTTACCGGGACCCTGCGCCAGTACTTCGATCCTGCAACAGGAGCTCTCCCGAACCGGATTGAGTCCCTGTTACGAAATGACGGCGAACTTGATCGGGCACTGCGCGCGCACCTCGGGCCAGAAAACTCGACGATTTCCAAGGCTCTTTCCGCGCACTTTGGGGAAGGGAGCACAATTTTTAAGCTCCTATCTCCCACTGACGCCAGTGGCATCAAGGCCCAGGTCGAAGCTGTTCTCGATTCGGCCATGAAGGAACAGCAGGAGCGAATTCTGCACGAGTTCTCGCTCGATAACAAGCAGTCCGCCTTGTCCCGCCTCGTGGCTGAACTCACGGCGAACAATGGTGAGCTTCAGACGGATCTGAAAACGAAAGTCGACGGCCTCGCCAGCGAGTTTTCTCTCGACAAGCCCGACTCGGCGCTTTCCCGTTTGGTCGGTCGCGTCGAGACCGCGCACAACGCAATTGCGAATGAGTTCTCGTCCGACAACGAGCATTCCGCGATCGCCCGGCTGTCTCGGATGCTCCAGGAAACAAGCCAGCAGATCAACAACAATCTGACTCTCGATGACGACGGCTCAGCCTTGGCACGATTGAAGCGCGAACTCTTGGCCACCATCGAATCGCTCGTGACCAGCAACTCCACGTTCCAAGCCGAGGTGCGAACGACCCTTGCCACCCTGCAGGCAAGAAAGGAGGAGGCAGCTCGCTCGACCCGGCACGGCCACACATTTGAGGAACAGCTTGGCCTCGTGGTCGCGAATGAAGCGCAGAGGCTCAATGACCCATACGAGGTCACCGGCCCGACCACAGGCGCCATCAAGAATTGCAAGACTGGCGACTTCGTCACGACGCTCGGACCGGATAGCGCGGCAGCGGGCGCCCGGATTGTTTGGGAAGCCAAAGAGGATAAAAGCTACGATCTCAAACGCGCCCTCGCTGAGATTGAATCCGCTCGCAAAAACCGCGAGGCACAGATCGGCGTTTTCGCCTTCTCGCGTAACAGCGCTCCCGATGGACTTCAATCGTTCGCCCGCTACGGAAACGACATCGTCATCACCTGGGACGCTGAAAGCCCCGACACCGACCAGAACATTCGAGTCGCCTACAGCGTAGCCCGCGCGCTCGTAGTAAGGGAGAATCACGAGTCCGTTGAAAGCGAGCAGGCGCTTCGGGCAATCGATGTCGCCACGCGCGCCATCGAAAAACAGCTCGATCACCTGGATCAGATCAAGACCTGGGCGGAAACCGTCAAGAGCAATGGGGAGAAAGTGGCGGATCGGGCGATGAGGATGCGGGCCGATCTGGCGAAGGAAATTGAGGCGCTTGACCGCCAGGTTAACGGACTGAAAACGGGCACTGCCCGAGCGGCGTAATTCGATGAACGAGAACAGATACCCATTCTTCCCCAGTACCCGCGACCGGGCGGCGCCCGTCAAAGCTGGTTTCCGATTCGGGCATGTTGGCACTCACTCGAGTCGAACGATGATGTTCGACGAATTGGAGGCTACCTTCACCGCGGTCCCACCAAACGCAAAGCCTGAAGGCTACGCGGCAGCAATTATCGATGGCAATTGCCTCGGCAAACAAACAACGGCAAACCGTCGGCACTCGCTACAGCATCTTCGTGAACTTTATGGACTTGATCCGGCGTTGCCAGTCTTCCGAGTGCTCAGCCGGCTTTGGGCAATGGATTCCGCAGCACGACGCCTGCTCGCATTGCTGGCCAGCCTTTCTAGAGACCCCCTACTGCTGAGCACCGCGCCGACAATCATCGGCATGCCGGATGGAGCTGAACTTCAACGCTCGGTGATGCGTGGCGCTCTTGAAAGGACGGTAGGCCAGCGGCTCAGCGACTCGACCATCGACAAGGTCATCCGCAACGCCGCCAGTTCCTGGGCGCAGTCCGGGCACCTTGAAGGGAGAACCTTCAAAATTCGCCGTCTGGTGAAAGCAACGCCGGCTGCCGTCGCCTTTGCGCTTTACCTTGCCCATTCGGCAGGATTTCTCGGCCATGAGATGCTCACCAGCGCCTGGGTCAAGGTGCTTGACTGCACTCCTTCTCAGGCGCTCGACCTTGCCATCGAAGCGAAGCGGCTCGGACTATTGGATCTCCGGGTGGCGGGAGAAGTATTCGATCTCAATCTCGACCGTCTTGACCCGCGCGCTGTGGGAGCCGTTCGATGAGCCGCATCCAGCAACTGGTGAAAACCTACGGCCAGCACGTTGCGACCGCCTGGCAACGCACGATCGCCGATTCCCAGCGGGTCATCATGATTGTGTACGACAAGGAGTTGGAGCGCGACATCCTCGCACACAAGGACGAGTTCGAGATCGTCACCAAGCAGGCGAACCACGACTGGATTGAGGTCAATGTCGCCCCGGCATTCGCCGAATGGATTGCAGCTCAAGAATACCGCGACGCCTACTTCCAATCGCCGGAGGATCTCCAACTCAAGCTCGAAGCGGAGTTTACCGGATTCGTATCGAATAAGGTGCGTGCGGCCCTGGAGCGAAAAGACGTCACCGAAAGCTCCGTTGTTGCCGTGTTCGGTGTGGGTTCCCTCTTCGCGTTCACCCGAGTCTCCCAGATTCTGAGACTTGTGGAACCGTCCATCCGCGGCCGGCTCTTAATCTTTTTCCCAGGTCAGTACGAGCAGAATAACTACCGGCTTCTTGATGCCCGCGACGGGTGGAATTACCTTGCAGTGCCAATTACTCTGGATAGCTCAGGATTCGCGTGATGCTACTGAAAGATGTTCTTCTTCGTGATCCGTCCAGCAACCCGCTGGCAAACAACGGCCAAGCTCGCATTCAAAATGAGGCCGCCGACGAAAAAATGCTCGCGCAATTGCGCGGTGAACTGTCCAGCTTCGTCTGCAAGGGCCAGTACGGCGACGGCATGGCCCGCATTCTCGAATCTTACCTTCGCGGGCGTTCGCAGCCGAGTCAGAAGGCCGCTTGGGTGAGCGGCTTCTACGGCAGTGGTAAATCCCACCTGCTGAAAATGCTCTGCCACGTCTGGCAGGACACCGTCTTTCCGGACGGCGCGACGGCGCGCAGCCTGGTTCCGGATCTGCCTCAAGACGTTCGCAGCGCTCTGCGCGAACTCGATATTGCCGGGCGACAGTCAGGTGGCCTCCTCGCCGCCGCCGGCACCCTGCCCTCCGGCACGTCCGACCTGGTTCGTCAGTCCGTTCTGGCAATCCTGTTTCGCGCGGTCGATCTTCCGGACCAATATCCGCTCGCTCAGTTTCATCTCTGGCTGGAGGAGCAGGGCTTCCTCGCAACGGTGAAGGGCGCGGTCGAGGCTGCCGGCAAACCCTGGCAGAAGGAACTTGGCGATCTTTATGTGAGCCCAATCATTCGGAAGGCCTTGCTCGAATGCGATCCGAACTTCGCTTCAAGTCCGGCGCAGGTCGGGGAAACTCTGCGGAAGCAGTTTCCACCGCGCGGCGTGGACCTGACGTCCACAGAATTCCTTTCCATGTTTCAGCGCGTGCTCAAGCGGGCTGGCAAGGGCGGCAAGCTGCCTTGCGTGATCTTCATTCTCGACGAAGTCCAGCAGTACATCGGAACGTCGGTTGACCGTTCTGTCACCATCACCGAGATCGCCGAGGTTCTCTCGAAACAACTCGACGGTCAGTTAATGCTCGTCGGAGCCGGCCAGTCGGCGCTCACAGGCCAGGAACTCCTGGCTAAGATGCTGGATCGCTTTCTGATCCGCGTACAGCTTTCCGACACCGATGTCGAAGTAGTCACGCGCGAGGTGCTCCTCCAGAAAAAGCCATCCGCGCGCTCTGACGTGGAGAAACTGCTGAATCGCCACGCCGGTGAGATCTCCCGTCAACTCCAGGACACGAAGATCGGCGAGCGCAACGGCGACCAGAACATCATCGTTGACGACTATCCCTTGCTGCCGGTCCGCCGTCGACTCTGGGAAGAATGCTTTCGCCAGGTCGATGCGGCCGGTACGCAGAGCCAGCTTCGCTCTCAGCTTGGCATCATCCACGAGTCTCTCGAAAAGCTTGCCGATCGCAGTCTCGGCGCCGTCATACCGGCCGATCAACTCTATTTCCTGCTTGCATCCAAGCTGATCGGCACGGGTGTTCTGCCACGCGGGATCTACGACCGTATTGCCGCGCTCCCCGACTCGATGAGCCAGCGGATCTGTGGCCTGGTTTTCCTGATCGGTCAACTCAAGACAGAGGCAGGCGCCGACATCGGCGTTCGGGCGACGGCCGAGCATATTGGCGACCTTCTGGTCGAGAACGTCACCGCCGACAACGGAAAGCTGCGTTCCGACGTTGCGGCGCAACTCAACAAGCTAGCGGACAGCGGCGTCCTCATGCGGGTGGGCAACGAGTACCGCATCCAGACTGAAGAAGGCCGCGCCTGGGACGACGAATTCCGGAAGCGCGAAACCAGGTTCAAAAACAACGCGGCCGATTTTGATGAGCAGCGAGATCAACTGCTCGCGGCGGAAGTCGATCAGGCGTTGAAGGGGATCAAGCTGATCCAAGGCCAAGCGAAGGTCAGCCGGTCCCTCCTCACACACCGTGGGCAAGATGCTCCCCAGGTCACTGGCGACTCCATTCCCGTCTGGATTCGCGACGGCTTCTCCTCCACGGAAAAGGCGATGAACGATGCCGCGGTCGCCGCCGGGATCGATTCGCCGATCATTTATGTATTCATCCCCAAGAAATCCCGTGAGGATCTGTTGGGCGCGATTGCCACATATGAGGCGGCGCATCAGACGATCCAGGCGAAGGGAGCGCCGGCCACCCAAGAGGGCGAGTTGGCCAAGAGCGCCATGGAGAGCCGCAAGAAACTCGGCGAAACCACGCGGAACAACCTGATCAACGAGATCGTGGGCGCAGCCAAGGTCTTTCGCGGCGGCGGTAGCGAGGTATTCGGGCTAACGCTCGACGCGAAGCTCAAATCGGCCGCTGAAGACGCGCGCGTTCGGCTCTTCCCGCAGTTCGATAAGGCGGACGCGCCGGCAGCCGCCTGGGAGAACTGCATCAAGCGCGCCCGCGCGGCCCACGAGCAGCCGTTTCAACCTCTTAAGTACGAAGGCCCGATCGAACAGCATCCCGTGTGCCAACAGGTGCGCCAGACGATCGGCTCCGGCAAAACCGGCACGCAGATCCGCAAAGAGCTTGAGGCGGCGCCCTTCGGGTGGCCTCGCGACGCGGTGGATGCCGCGTTAATCGCACTCCACAGTTGCCAGCAAGTCATTGTCACGCTGAACGGCGCGCCGGTTGATCGGGGGCAACTCGACCAGAACCGGATCCCCAAGGCCGAGTTCCGCCTCGAGAAGACAAACGTATCTCTTGATGATCGGATTAAGCTGCGCAAGCTCTTCCAGGCGCTGGAGATCAACTGCAAGTCCGGCGAGGAGAGCGACAAAGCCCCTGACTTCATCCGGGCGGCCCTGGCCCTGGCCGGAGAGGCCGGCGGGGACGCTCCCCTTCCACCACAGCCATCGTTTGCCGTCCTGCAGAATATCCAGAACCAAGTCGGGAATGATCGGCTAGCCGGCTTGCGCGACATCTCCGATTCCCTTACCACGCGGATTGCCGACTGGAAAAGGATCAAAGCTCTGATTGCTCAGCGGCAGCCGGCATGGCAGACGGTGGAACGTCTTTCATCGCATGCGGCAACGCTAACTGGTGCGGACGTTGCGCGGAACCAGGTGGAGGCAATTCGCGCACAGCGGCTTCTGCTCGATCCCACCGATCCCGTTCCGGCATTGAGATCAACGCTCACCGATCTGTTGCGGCGAGCGCTCAATGATGCCTACTCGGCGCACGAAGGGGCTTACAGCGGAGGTGTGGCGCTTCTCGCGACAAACCCGACTTGGCAGAAGCTAACCAGGCCGCAACAAGACAAGATCCTCGAGAATGCCGGCCTCGCTGCCCCCTCGAAGCCTGACACCGCCTCTGACAGCACGATCCTCAGTGCGCTCGACGCCCGAAACCTCGCCACGCGAAGGGCGGAGGCGGACGCCGTCCCCGGTCGAGTGGCGAACGCCCTCCAAGCGGCGGCCCTCCTTCTCGAACCCCAGGTTCGCCCCATCGCCGTGGAGAGGGCGCTTCTGAAGACGGCGGATGACGTCCGCCAGTGGACTGAACGGCAGCAGAAGGCTCTGCTCGAAGCCGTTGAGAAAGGGCCCGTTCAGGTTCAATAGCTATGTCGAGCCTTTCCAAAGATCTCCGTCGCCAGCTTGAGAAAACGATCGCTGGGGCAGATGGCGCCCGCAAAATCGCCGAAGCCGGAGCGGAACAATCGTTGCAGCGCCTGGCGGTCGACCGCCATGAGCCGCACACCTCCTTGACTCCCGATGAGCGCACACTCCGGAACCAACTCCGCGCCCATGGCCGCCAGTTAGGCGACAAACGAGATCCGCAGCGCGGCACGCAAACGATCATTCGCCTCAAGCAGGCGGTCGCCTACGAACACTGGCATCGTTTGCTATTCGCCCGGTTCCTTGCCGAGAACGATCTACTGCTCCATCCCGAGCACGGCGTCGCGCTCTCGCTCGACGAAGTGAAGGAACTCGCGCTCGGACTCAAGCGGGACTGGATCGAAATCGCCTCGGAATACGCGCAGCGCATGCTGCTGCGCGAGGTCTTCCGGCCGGACGATCCGGCCTTGCGGGTGCCGCTCCCGTCCGAGAAGCGATTGGACTTGGAAGGGAAGCTCAACTCTCTTCCCCGGGAGGTCTTCCTGGCGGACGACAGCCTGGGCTGGGTCTATCAGTTCTGGCAGAAGGACGCGAAGGACGAAGTGAACCGGTCCGAGGTGAAGATTGGCGCGGACGAACTGGCGCCGGTCACGCAGCTTTTCACGGAGGACTACATGGTCCTCTTCCTCCTGGAGAACACACTTGGCGCCTGGTGGACCGCGCGGCGGGGTGCGCCGGATCTTCCCGGTTATACCTGGACCTATCTGCGGCTCAATGAGGATGGCTCGCCATCCGCCGGGACATTCGATGGCTGGCCGAGAAGCGCGAATGAACTGAAAGTCCTCGACCCGTGCATGGGCAGCGGGCATTTCCTGACCTTCGCCTTGCCGATCCTCGCGCGCATGCGGGCTGCCGAAGAGGGCACGTCCGTGTCAGAGGCGATCGCGGCAGTGCTTCGCGATAACCTCTTCGGATTGGAACTTGATCCGCGATGCAGCCAGATCGCGGCGTTCAACCTTGCTCTAACCGCGTGGAAGCTGAGCGGGCGACACTTCGAACTGCCTTCGCTTAACCTGGCCTGTTCCGGCCTGGGGATCAATGCCAAAGAAGAGGACTGGGTGACGCTGGCGGGCGAAGACGGGCGTAAGCAGGATCTGATGCGCTGGCTGTATTCGATGTTTCGCAATGCGCCCACACTAGGGAGCCTGGTCGACCCACGGCGCGTGGGCAAGCCGATCGTGGAGGATGAAATTGCCGACTTGTTGCCACTGCTCGAAGAGGCGCTGTCCGCCGAGAGCGCGACGGATGAAACGCGAGAGCTGGCCATCGCCGCAGAGGGTCTACTGAGCGCTGTCCGTGTCCTCACGGATCGCTTCACCCTCGTTGCAACGAATGTCCCCTACCTGGGACGCGGTAAACAGGACGATGTTCTAAGAGTGCATTGCGAGACCTTCCACGCCGACGCCAAGGCCGACTTAGCGACCTGCTTCGTGGACCGCGCATTACGGGCCTGTGCGTCTGGTGGCAGTGTCGCTCTGGTGACCCCACAGAACTGGCTCTTCCTGACCAGCTACAAGAAACTGCGCGAGCGGCTCTTGAAGAGCGAACAGTGGAACGTGGTGGCACGCCTGGGACCGCGCGCCTTCGGGACCATCACAGGCGAGGTCGTGAACGTCGCATTGCTGGGTTTGACCCGACAGGCCCCATCGCCGGAGCACACCTTCGCGGGCTGGGACGTGGGCGATGAAGAGTCAACAGCCGCAAAGAGCACGCTTCTGAGTACCTGGGCTGTGGCGAACGTCCCCCAGCGCGCTCAACTCAATAATCCAAACTCTGTGATAACAATTGGCGGGTCGCTTGATGGGCCGCTTCTGTCGAACTACTCCAATTGTTATTTGGGAATATGCACGGGTGACAGCCCCGCGTTCTGTAGGATGTTTTGGGAACTTGAAGGGATCCGTGGAGGGTGGAGCCCGCAGCGGAGTACCGTTGAGCAATCTGCTCACTGGGGAGGTATGCAGAAGATCCTCAACTGGGAAGACGGGGAGGGAGCACTCTATCGGTTTGTGAGCGAACGACTCGGCGACGCAAACGTCGGCTCATGGCTTCGGGGGCGCAACTCGTGGGGTAAACGGGGCGTCATCGTGACGCAGATGAGGGCACTCAATGTGTCGCTCTATGGGGGTGAGTTGTACGACGACAACGTCGCGGTGATCGTCCCGAACGATCCCATTTACCTTCCTGCAATCGCGGCATTCTGCTTCTCGGCCGAATTTGAGTTGGCGGTTCGTTCCATCAACAAGAAACTTGGTGTCAAGGCAAACTATTTAGTCAACGTGCCGTTTGACCTCGAACGGTGGAGAGCTCTGGCGACGGAACAGTTTCCCAATGGCATCCCTAGTCCGCATTCGTCTGACCCTACCCAATGGGTGTTCAACGGCCACCCGAAAGAGTCCGATAACCCGCTGCAGGTGGCTGTGGGGCGGCTGCTAGGTTATCGCTGGCCTAGGCAGACGGGCTTGACCCTCCCGGATTGTTCCGCCCTTAGTCCAGATGGGCTGGAATCATCAGCAGAAGTGGATGGTATTGCCTGTCTCGCCTCCGCGGCCGGCAAGGACACTGCCGCCGGTCGCTTGCGCGCACTCCTTCAGTCCGCGTATGACGCGGAACGCAACCTCAACCAGCTCCTGAATGGAAAGAAATCCTCCAAGATCGAGAACTGGATGCGCGACGAGTTCTTCGCCGAGCACTGTGAGGTTTTTCAACAGAGGCCCTTCATCTGGCACATCTGGGACGGCCTGAAGGACGGCTTCCACGTTCTAGCGAATTACCACAGGCTTGATCGAAGGAACCTGGAGAAGCTGATCTACACCTATCTCGGCGACTGGCTCGCGCGGCAGCGCCAGGACGTCGCCAACGGCGTTGAAGGTTCTGACGCCCGGTTAGTCGCCGCGGAACACCTCCAGGGCGAGCTGAAGAAGATCCTAGAAGGGAAAGCCCCATACGACATCTTCGTCCGATGGAAGCCGCTCAATGAACAGCCGATCGGCTGGGAGCCGGACCTGAACGACGGCGTTCGCGTGAACATCCGGCCGTGGATCACGGCGGCTAAGCTCTACAAAGCAACAAAGCCCGGAATTCTCCGCGTCACACCGAAGATCAAGTACGGCAAGGACCGCGGCAAGGAGCCGAGGCGCGACCCGAGCGATTTCCCCTGGTATGCCGGTTCGACGGACCGCAACAACGACATCCATCTGAGTCTGAAGGAAAAGCGTGCCGCACGCGAAGGCGCGGCGAAGGAGACGCGATAGCATGGACAAGAGCGAATGGCCCTACCCTGGAGCTCGCTGGTGGAAGTTCGACTTTCACACCCATACGCCGGCCTCCACGGATTCGCCTTGGCATGGCCGCACCGGCTCGGAACCGCGCCTAACACCGGAGGCGTGGCTGCTCAAGTACATGCAGGCGGGCATCGACTGCGTGGCGATCACGGATCACAACACCGGCGCATGGATCGACGAATTGAAGGGTGCCTACGAAAGGATGAGTCGGGAGCGTCCTGAAGGTTTCCGCGAGATTCATCTGTTTCCTGGCGTGGAGCTGTCGGTCAATGGCGGTTTCCATTTGTTAGCGATCTTCGACGAGAGGGTGACGACTTCCGACATTGACACGCTACTGGGCCGAGTCCAGTATCAAGGAACCAAGGGCCATAGCGACGGGGTCACGCGGCAGTCGCCAATCGAAGTAATTGAAGCGGTTGGCCGAGCGGGGGGGCTGCCGATTCCGGCGCACGTCGATCAGGCGAAAGGCCTGCTGAGGCTTGACGGGTCTGGCGCTCAAAAGCCGGCGCTTGACGCGAGCACGCTAGAACAGATCTTCAAGTGCGGGCTCGTCTTGGCGGTCGAGCTCGTGAATCCTGCCGCCCCCCGACCGCAAATTTACCTGAACGCCAAGTGCGGTTGGACCGAGGTTCTGGGGTCCGATTGCCACAACTTCCAGGCCGATCCACTTCCCGGCTCGCGTTTCACGTGGGTCAAGATGGCCAGGCCGTCCCTCGAAGGGCTGCGTCTCGCGCTTCTTGATGGCGCCGGCTTCTCCATTCGACGGAGCGACGACCCGGAACCATTCGATCCCTCTCGCCTGCCGGCCGATTTCATCGAGTCCATCGAGGTCACTGACGCCAGATACATGGGCCGGGGCGAGGCGCAGCAACTCAACTTCAGTCCGTGGTTCAACGCCCTGGTGGGTGGGCGCGGCACCGGAAAATCGACGGTCGTGCATGCCTTGCGGCTGGCGTATCGCCGGGACGCGGAGCTCATCAGGCGCCTACCACCGGACAACGACGCCAGGACGACATTCGAGCGCTTCATCCGGGAGCCTCAGAGCCGTAACGACGAATACGGAGCGCTCGACTATCGATCCAGCCGCAAGACGGAGATCGCCGTCACGGTGGCGCGCGATGGAGTGCGGCACCGGCTTCGATGGCGCCAGGATGCGGCCGGGACGGCGGTTGAGGACTGGGTCGATGATGGCTGGCGGCCCTCGGCGAGCCAGTCCATCACGGCCGAGCGGTTCCCGGTGCGCATCTTCAGCCAGGGCCAAATCGCCGCGCTGGCGGGCGAAAGCCAGACGGCTTTGCTCGCGATCATCGACGAAGCCGCGCGAACCCAAACGGCACGGCAGGCTGTCGAGGATGCCAAGCAGCGTTTCCTCGTCCTGCGCGCACAGATTCGCGAGCAGGAGGCGAAACTGAAAGGGCGCGACGACCTGCGTGTGAGTCTGGGCGATGTCGGGCGAAAGCTGGCCAGTTTCGAAGGGCAGCAGCACGCCGAAATCCTGAAGGCGTACCAGATTCGGACGCGACAAAATCGCGAGATCGACCGGCAACTCGATGGGGCCGAGCAGATCGCGGCAAAGTTACAGGAACAAGCCAAGGTGCTCTCGGCGGACGATGTTCCACCCGGGCTGTTCGACCCCCAGGACGACGTCGACCGTGAGGCTTTGGCCATCGTCGAGCGTGTCCATGGGGCCGTCGCGGGTGCTGTGGTGGCTGTAAGCGAGGCGGCGCAAGGGTTGAGCACGATCGTCGAACAGGAGCGCTTGAAGATGCGCTCCACTTCCTGGTTCCTCGCCAGCGCGGAAGCGAGTACACGCTATGCGGAGCTTTCGCAGCAGCTCAAGCTCGAAGGCGTGGGCGACCCGAGCGAATACGGAAAGTTCGTCCAAGAGCGCCAACGGATCGAGGGCGAAATCGCGCGGCTGGATTCGCTGCAAAAGGAGCGGGACCGGCTCGTCGAGGAGGCTAGGCTTCAGCGTGAGCGTGTGCGCGAGGCCCGCCGGGCGCTGAGCGCCGCGCGGCACGAGTTCCTGGCGAAGACGCTTGCTCAGAATCCTTACGTCCGGATCGAGTTGCTGCCCTATGGCAAGGACACGCGGGCCATGGAACTCGGGCTGCGAGAGATTCTTGGGGCGGCGGACGACCGGTTCAGCGACGATATCCTCGTTTTCCAGGATGACCAGCCAAGAAGTGGCGTGATCGCCAGCCTTCTTCATGATTTGCCCGCGAACGCGGAATCGGCTGCGCCGTTAATTGAGCTGCGCGTCGAAGCGCTCGGCGCGCGCTTCGAGAAGGCATGTGCCGGCCGGGGCGACTTCGGTGGACACTTTAACAACTATCTTCAGCGGGAGTACGCGAGGCGCCCGGAGCTTCTCGATCATCTGCTCGTGTGGTCGCCCGAGGACAGCCTCAAAGTCGAGTACAGCCAGAGCGGCGATGGAACGCAGTTTCGGCCCATCGGACAAGGCTCGGCCGGGCAGCGCGCCGCGGCGATGCTTGCGTTCCTGCTCGCGCAAGGCGAGGAGCCGCTGGTGCTCGACCAGCCGGAAGACGATCTCGACAACCATCTCATCTACGGTCTCGTGGTACGGCAGATCCGAGCCAACAAGCTTCGGCGCCAGATCATTGTTGTCACGCACAATCCCAACATTGTCGTGAACGGGGACGCGGAGATGCTTCACGTGCTGGACTTTCGAAGTGGGCAGTGTCGCGTGGTGCAGGCCGGCTCGCTTCAGGAAGATGCCATGCGTGACGAGGTATGCCGCGTAATGGAAGGAGGCCGCGAGGCCTTCGAACGGCGTTACCGGCGGCTCGGCGGGGAGAACTGAAATGTTCGACAGTTCGAAAGAGTTGCTCGACAAGATTCGGCTCGGAGAGGATTCGTTTCTCGAGCTGAAGGAAGTCCGGTTCTCCGGGGATCGCGTAAGCGCGCCGCACCGGGACGGTTTGGCCGACGAACTCGCGGCTTTCGCGAATACAAGGGGAGGAGTGTGCGTGCTCGGCGTTGACGATAGGACACGCGACGTCACGGGTATTCCACTCGAGTTTCTGGACCGTGTGGAGGATTTCGTCCGTTCGCTGTGCAACGACTCGCTCAATCCGCCGCTCCTTCCCGTGATCGAACGTTTGTGGCTGCCAACTTCGCATGGGACCGACGCGGCCGTTCTCAAGGTCGAGGCGCCCAGAAGCCTCTTCGTCCACAAGAGTCCCGGCGGATACCTGCATCGCATCGGCAGTAGCAAGCGCGAAATGTCTCCCGAATATCTCGCGCGGCTGTTTCAGCAGCGCAGCCAGGCGCGCATTATCCGGTTCGACGAGCAGGCAGTCCCGGGTGCGACGCTTGAAGATCTGTCAGCCGAACTCTGGCAGAGATTTCAGACGCCATCCTCCGCGAAGGACACACGCGAGGATTTCCTGCACAAGCTCGGCATGGCGCGACAGGACGAGGACGGCGTGTGGCGGCCGACCGTCGCTGGCGTGGTCCTTGCGACGGACGATCCGCGAAGGTTCCTGCCGAACGCTTTCATCCAGGCCGTCGCTTACGCTGGCGCGAGCGCGAACCCGGCCGGCGCGAGCGGAGCATATCAGCTCGACGCAGCCGACATCACAGGCCCTCTCGATGTTCAAATTGCGCGTTCGTGTAGCTTCGTAACGCGCAACATGCGCACGGCGGCGACTAAGGGAGTCGGCCGAACTGACATTCCGCAATACGATGCGGCGGCGGTGTTCGAGGCCTTGGTGAACGCTGTCGCGCATCGAGACTACGCTATTTACGGTTCGAAGATCCGGCTCCGCATGTATGCCGACCGGCTGGAACTTTACTCGCCCGGCGCCTTGTCGAACACGATGACCATTGAAAGCCTGCCCCTGCGGCAATCGGCTCGGAACGAGGCGATCACCAGCCTGCTTGCGAGATGTGAGGTTCCAACCGATCTTTCGGGTCTGGAGACCGGCCGGACGGCCATGATGGACAAGCGCGGTGAAGGAGTGCGAATCATTCTGGAACGGAGCGAAGCGCTTTCGCACCGGCGCCCGGAGTATCGTCTGATCGACGACGAGGAACTGCTCCTAACCGTTTACGCGGCGGACGGAACGGGAATGGAAGCGAGATGAGAGCCGATCGAATTAACGAGGCAGCGGAAAACCGGACGACCGCTTCGGAAGCGCGAAGGGCGTCGCTCCCGCTCGAAGCCGAATTCGACCGTGCGGTCCTGGCCGATAAGCCCTGCAATAGCTTCGTTCGGCGGAAGTGGCGCAAACAACTGAGCGAACGAGGGTTCTGATGAAGTTGATCGACAGACTTCGTGAATCCATCGCAAAGACTCTTCGTGTTCCAGAGGGTCAGGCTGCCCCGGCTGCGGTCATATGGACCGATGCGACCGGGGAGTGGGCACCGTTGGCTCCGATCCTGCGCGCGCTTATGCCGGAGTTCTTCACCATCGGCGAGTATCGCCCGGAAGAACGAATCGGGCCGGCAATCTGGCTCAAATGCATCGTTGATCGAACATTACCCGAAGCTCCCCCGCCGGGCATCACGCCGTTGCTTTACTTGCCCCATGTGAGCCGGCAGATTCTCAGGGCGGCGGCGGACTGCCCGGCAAAGTGGGCCCCGCTGATTGAATTGCAGTATCGCGGCCGAGTCTGGCACCAGTCAAACGGGCGGGACTGGACGGTGATGGCGTTCTTGGTGTCGGCAGAGGGGTTGTCGCTCGATGTCGCTCAGGACCGGCGCACCGAGGAAGCGCTTGGCCTCGCACTGCGGTATCTTGCTGACGTAGATCTCAGCCACCTTGCGGGCCGGAGGCTAGACGCGGATGACTTCGATCGTCTGCCCGTCGCCGATCCGGTGCGGGACCTGCTGCAGTGGTTGAACGCGCCCGAGCGCTTCGAGCAAACTCAGGCGGGGCGATGGGTGGCCTTCAGACATAGGTGCGAGGCTGAATTCCTCATCGATCCTGCTGACGGACCTGACGTCGCGATCAGAGCGCTTGCCGAGGATCATCCGGCGTTGGAACCGGTTTGGCTCCGGTTCTGCGAGTTTCCAGCCGCGTATCCCGGCGTTGCGAAACTGCTCCGTTCGCCGGGCACTCTTGCGATTGACGCATCGCGGAACCCGGCTATCAACGAATCCGACGAGGCGGAACTGAAGAAGGCACTCGAAGGCGTCGCGGGATTAGATCAGGCGGCAGCCTCGGCTCAGATCCTGGCGCTCGAAGGCCAACATGGAGCGCGACGGACGTGGGTTTGGGCTCGCATGGGGCAGAGCCCGTGGGCCATGGGCTTGGAGCCGCTGGTAACACTCGCGAAGCTGAGCAAGTCACCAGTCGGCGGAGCGACGGTGGCTGCGGCAGCCGCCGCGTACTCTACCGAGGGCTATCGTTGCGACGAGGCTGCCCTAGACGCACTGTCCCGGTTCCGTGAGACAACGTCCGATGCGGTGATCATGAAGCGCGCCACCCGGGCTTTGTACGAACCGTGGCTGGACGCTTCCACACGGCACTTCCAGGACTTGGTACGGAAGGGGGGCAACGTGGCCTCTCCGCCCGTCTCCGGCGAACGTGACGTATGCGTCCTCTTTGTCGATGGGCTGCGGTTCGACGTTGGCGCAACCTTGGCGGGCGAGTTGGAACAGCGCGGGCTGATTGTGAAGCTCGGTTTTCGGCTTTCCACTCTGCCGACGGTCACCGCGACCGCAAAGCCGGCGGTCATGAAGATTCCAGGGGAATTGCACGGCGTATCGGCTGAGGACTTTACGCCGTTTCTCGGCATCAAGCCCGCCACGGCGCCGGTTCTGCGAGACGCCATGGCCCGGACGGGAGTAGAGGTCCTCGAAGGTGGTGAGACTCGGTTCCCGAACGGCGGCGACGCCGGTGGCTGGGCCGAGTGCGGCCAGATCGACGCTTACGGCCACGCCCTTCCGGACGACTTGCCGGCCCGAGTCCGGACTGAGGTAATGAACGCCGCAGATCGCATTATGCAGTTACTGGAAGCCGGCTGGAAGAAGGTAAGAGTAGTAACGGACCACGGGTGGCTGTTGATGCCTGAGGGGCTGCCCAAGGTCGAGCTTCCCGCTTATTTGGCCGCGACGAAGTGGTCCAGATGCGCCGTGGTGAAGGGCGATGCTGCCGTGCCCGCATATCCATGGCATTGGAACGCAGATATCCGTGTCGCTTCGCCGCCAGGAATTGCGAGCTTCCGATCGGGTGAGAAGTACGCGCATGGGGGTGTGAGTTTGCAGGAGTGTGTTGTACCGGAGATCGTGGTCGAGCACGGCGTCGAGGCTGTAAGCGCGTCGATCGTCTCCGTGGACTGGCGTGGAATGAGATGCAAAGTGAAAGTCGATTCAAACGATCCCGCCGTGCGAGTGGATCTTCGAACGAATTGGAAGCAGGCTGGGTCGACCATCGTGGCGACCGCGAAGGAAGTCGGCGGCAGCGGCGAAGTGAGCTTGGTCGTAGAGGATGACCGGCACGAAGGAGCCGCGGCGGTTGTGGTCGTGATCGATTCCGGCGGCGCGGTGCTGACCCAGAGAACGACATCCGTTGGAGAGAAATCATGAGCCTGGAATTGGACGCGCTCGATCGGCTGGCGGCGTCGGTCTACGACGGCTACCTGGTCCGGAAAGATCTTGTGCGCAAGTACTCGCGGCAGTATCCGGTACCGACATACGTGGTCGAGTTCCTGTTGGGACGCTACTGCGCAAGCACCGATGAGCACGAGATAAGGGAAGGCTTGGCGATCGTCGAAAGACAACTTCAGGACCGGACCGTTCGAACAGGCGAAGAGGAACTCTTCAAGGCGCGCGCCCGCGACAAGGGGCCAGTCAAACTCATCGACATCATCAAGGCCCGGCTTGACACGCGGAATGACTGTTATGTGGCGGAACTGCCCAGCCTGGCGCTGCGCGACGCCGCGATCGGTGATGAGCTCGTCCGGGACAACGAACGAATGCTCACGGATGGCTTTTACGCCGAGGTGACCCTCTCCTATGACGGCGTCGTAGCCCAGGAAGCCAACGGCCGGCCGTTCCGGATCGAGAGCCTCCGCCCCATCCAGATGTCGAAGTCGGATGTGCTCGATGTTCTGGCGGCCGGGCGCGAGAAATTCTCAACGGAAGAATGGAAGTCCCTTCTGATCCGCTCCATCGGTTTGGAGCCGGCCGCTCTCGATGAACGGGCGCGGCGCCTAGCCCTTCTGAGGATGGTTCCGTTCGTTGAGCGGAACTACAATTTCGTGGAGCTTGGGCCGCGCGGAACCGGCAAGAGCCACCTGTTTCAGCAGATCTCCCCGTACGCCCATCTCATTTCCGGCGGCAAGGCGACCGTGGCCAAGATGTTCGTCAACAATGCCACCGGACAGCGTGGCCTGGTGTGCCAATACGATGTCGTGTGCTTCGATGAGATCTCGGGAATTTCGTTTGACCAGAAAGACGGCGTGAACATCATGAAGGGCTACATGGCCTCCGGTCAGTTCAGCCGAGGGAAGGACAACATCCGGGCCGAAGGCGGCATCGTCATGGTGGGCAATTTCGACGTCGACGTAGAGCAACAACAGCGCGTCGGCCACCTGCTGAGTCCGCTGCCTCCGGAAATGCGAAACGATACCGCGTTCATGGACAGGCTGCACGCGTTCGCTCCCGGATGGGATTTCCCTAAGGTGAGCCCGGAAGACCTGACGGACCATTTCGGCCTGGTGAGTGATTTCCTCAGTGAGTGCTGGTCGAAACTTCGGTCGCACAACCGCGGTAACGTCATTCAGGGCCGCGTGTATCTCGGTGGCGCACTCAGCGGCCGCGACATCGAGGCGGTGACGAAGACAATCAGCGGGCTCGTGAAGCTGTTGTTCCCGAAACCCGACATGCCGATTTCAGATGACGATCTGGAATGGGTCGTTCGGTTGGCTCTCGAATCCCGCCGGCGGGTGAAGGAGCAGCAGAAACGGTGCTTCAAGAGCGAGTTTCGAAATACTCACTTCAGCTATACGATGGGGCCGGAAGGTGTGGAACAATTCGTCTCGACTCCGGAGTTGCACAGTGACGAGGCGATCGAGAGCGACCCGTTACCGCCCGGACAGGTGTGGGCAGCGAGCATGGGCACACCCGAGTCGGGGCCAGGCCTCTACCGAATTGAGGTCACATCCGGCCCCGGTGGCGGGGTTAAGATTTTGAATCAACCGGCTCCCGCGGCGTTCCGCGAGAGCGTCAAGGTTGGTGAGCAAAATCTCTACGCGAGGTCGAAAGAACTTATCGGCGATCGCGATCCTCGCGAGCACGAGTTCTCGATTCAGATGCGGGCCATGGACGCCGACAAGACTGGTGTCGGCCTGGGCCTGCCGGTCCTTGTGGCCCTTTGCGGCTCGCTCCTCGGGAAGAATACCCGCGGGGGAACGATCCTCGTGGGCAGCCTGAACCTGGGCGGTTCCATCGACATGATCCCGAACGCCATCCGGATCGCGGAACTCGCGATCGACAAGCAGGCCCAGACCCTGTTGATGCCAGTTTCGGCCCGCCGCCAGTTGAATGATCTCCCGGACGATCTCTGGACCCGCATCAGCATCGAGTTCTATAAAGACGGCGCCGATGCGGTATTCAAGGCGTTGGTGGAGTGAGCGAGGGGGAAGGTACCGTTCGGACCGAGAGGATACAAATAATGCGGATGGTCAACGGAGCGGGTTACTGCCCCCGAGAATTGCTCGCGCGACCGTACCCCAGCAAGTGTCAACTTTACTTCGAGAATCAGGAGATCGCCGAACATGGCTGAGGCTCAGAAGCTCTCTCCAGAACTTGTGTCTCTGGTCCACCACATCGAGTTAAACAAGGCTGGGTGGTGGGAAATGGCCGTACAGCGGCTCGTGCTCACCGCATTTTGGATCAAACGAGGCATGATTGCCCTCAGCCCAGATGAGGTTAGGTCGACGCTGGCGACCGAATTTCGAGTCACCTTGGAAGCGTCGCGTATTGAAAAACACCTGCAAGACCTTCTCTCTGGCGGACAGCTTCTCCATTTGCCGGACGGGCGCCTTAAACTCGGTGAACAGACCATCCGAGATTGCGAGCGGGACTTGACGGAAGCGGTCCATCTCGAGGTCACCGTCAAGTGTCGCTTTCACACGCTCCTGACAGAAGGTTGCCCCGCCGTCGATGCCGAACGCGCATGGAGTGCGTTTTCAGAAAAGTTCCTACTGCCGACCGTAAGTGAGCTGGGCGCTAATACCTACCGCCTGATCACGGGCTCACGAGTCGAGATTGACCTACCCCAGCTCAAGCCATTCACCGACTGCTTCCCATCGGCGGAGACGGTGGGCTTGCACAATTTCGTCCGCGCTTTCCTTGACCCCGCCGATCCTTCCGTGCGTCGGTATGTCCTGAGAACGATGAACGCGTACTTCGTTGTTCGAGCGAGTGGACTCAACGAACAAACGGTTCAGCGACTGGCGAAATCCGCCACGCAGCAGCCTGCCACGGTTCTCTTCTTCGACACCAATGTCCTATTTTCGTTGCTGGGCTTGCACGAGAACCCTGCCGATGAAGGATCGTTGGCGCTGCTCAATCTCGTCCAGAGGCTTTCGACCAGCGTGCCAATCAGACTCCGGGTTCTGCTACCTACCTTAGACGAGATGAAGCGCGCCATCACGGCTTCCCAGGAAGCTGTCCTCAACATGCGGATTTCACCGCGCCTCCTCAATGCCGTGGCCAGCGCCGGAATCAGCGGGATAACTCAGAAATTCCTGCGCCTCTCAGCCGGCCGTGGCGCGACCGTGTCGCCATCGGACTACTTTGAGCCGTACCTAAGGAACCTACTCACAATACTGCGTGGTCACGGTGTCGACCTATTCGGTCAAGATCTCGCTGCCTACAAAACCAAACAGGATGTGATCGATGACTTGCTCGAACAACAGGCATTCGAGAGTCAGAAGTATGGGGAACGGGCGAAGAACTACGAACGACTCGAACATGACATGGTCCTCTGGCATTTCGTCAAGGACAAGCGCCCACTTCGTCCTGAGTCGCCGATCGACGCTGAATACTGGATCGTGACGGCGGATTACCGATTCTTGGGCTTCGATGCCCACAAGCAAAGGAAAATGGGAACCGAGGTGCCAATCTGTCTGCACCCGACCACCTTGACGCAATTGCTCCAGTTCTGGGTCCCACAGACTCCCGAGTTCGAGCAGGCACTGCTTAGCACGATGCGCCTTCCCACGGTCTTGAGCCTGATGGACGGGGATACAGAGCGCGTCTCCCTAAAAATCCTGAACGCTCTGAGTACTTTCGAGAATATCGGGAATCTCCCGCCCGAAACCACAACCCGGGTGCTGCTGAATGACGCATTGCGGCAAAAGCTCAGAGTTGAGGACGACATTGCGAAACAAGTCGAACTCGTCCGAGAGGCACTGATAGAGGAGAACAAGAGAGCTGAGCAGCGTCTGAATGAAGAGAGGCTCCGCGCGTCGCAGCTTGAACGAGACGGCGAGAAGCTGCAGGCGCAGCTCTCATCCACTGTCTCCAAGGTGGAAGACCTTCGCAAAGAACTTGAATGCCAACGCGTCGAAGTTGCTGAGGGCCGGTCGGCTGCACAGAAGGCGGAAGAGACACTGGCGGCATACATTGCTGAGGGGGAGCGCCGAACGACCCGCCAGAAATTCGTCTTCATATGGGGAGGGACTCTAGCTCTCACGTTCGTCGCCACTCCCGTGGGGCTGGTCCATTTCGAAACGCGGCCACAGACCACAATCCTGAGCTTGGCTTCTCTCGTGGTCGTCTGGGTCTGGTTCGCCGACCGCGCGGGTCGCCACACCGTCGCCGTTAAGGAGTGGCGGCCATTCGTGGTGCTCAGTCGCTTCCGGAAGTGGGTCTACGGCAGCCTCCTTGCGGGCGTCCTCGCAAGCGCGGCATGGGATGGCGTCAAGAACGTGTGGTCCCCGGGGCCAGGAGGCTCACCATCGCACTCGGTTCAGTCCAAGGCTCAGAAGTGATGGTGGTCAAGTGCGGCGGTTCGCTCTCCGGGCATGATTTCGACATAGCTTCCTGAGGCTGACCACGGTATCCGCATCGACAATCCGGTGCGATGATGGAAAGGCGCTCGGGTACGTCGCCGGGGCGAAGGCATAGGGCTATCCAAAATTTGCGCCCAAAAGGATAATGCAGGCGATGCTGCCGTTTTTAACCGCATACGATCCACTGGGAGGAAGCTCTGGCAGCATTGACCCGCTTGGGGCGCTTCAGGCTTACGTAACGCTCGCGGACTTGCTGTTGCCGGGAGTGACGACCATCACCACTCGCTCACGATACCTTTCCATGCTGTGCGCCGCGCTCGCCAGTGCGGAAAAACACAGACAGATTCTTCCGGGCGCATCGGGCCTGGCGCAACGGCGAAAGGCGGTGGAGCCGTTTGAACGCTTATGGGCGCTGGCCTGCGTCGCGGCTCGTGAAGCTGGTCACGAAGGCGCAGCGGATGGTCTGCGAGGCATCACGTACGCCGAGAAGAGCTATAGGAACTTCGCGACCGGCGGCAAGAAGGTGAACTGTGACTTTCCGCTCCTGAAGTTCCAATCCCGCACCGGCGCGGTCGGGACCTATTGGACCGCCTTGGTCGGGGGACAACTCGTGGAGGCCGTTACAGGATCGCTGGCCGACGAGGGGCGTGAGCTCGCCGAGCAGTTCCCCGAACTGCCCCTGGAGAGCAAGGACAGGGAGAGATTCGCCGATCCGGAAAAGGCCCATCGCGTCTCGCTCTCACTGGAAGACCTTATCGCGTGGAGCGAGACATGCCACATGCAGGCAGCCGGTCACAAGGAACGCCAGCAGCTGGGAGAAGCGCTGACGGCCGATGATCGCCGCGAATGCGTGAGCCGGGCGCTTTCAAAGATGACGGACGAGATACCAGATACCTGGGACACCTTTGCTCTGAAGCGCCTGCGCAAGATTCTGGCAACACAGCCACGGGCCGTCGAACTCGGTCTTCCTATCGTCATTGACGCCATCGTAGTGACAGAACACTTCCACGAGGCCGTACTGGCAGTCTTTGAGACGCTTTTGTGGTGGGGGACTCAAAATGCAGGCACGCCGGTTGCAGATCTGGTCGTTGGCCGCGATTTCCGTAAAGCTGCCGACCGCTGCCGGGAGACAGCCAAGAACCTATGGGGATTTCGCGAGCGCTGCGAGAGACTCGATGTCCGTGATGCAGTCGACGGTTTGGCCGGATGGTCTTTTCAGGTGGACCGCTGCCGATCCGAGCGCGAACTTGTGACTGAGTTGTTGGATCGTCATCACCGGGTCCAGTCGGGCAAAATGGACGGGGGAATGCCTAAGCGGGACTGGATCGCCAGTGACAGCAGCACACTGTTGCGGCCTTCGCCGCGCTTCCAACGAAATGATCGGCCAAACCTCGCCGTTGGCATGTCCCTGACGCACCCGTACCGGTTGGAGCCGTTTGTCTACATGCTGCGCGAGAACCGTGTAATCCCGAAGGCAGCTGACTAGAAAAGTTTGGAAGACGCATGGAAAGAAGCTGCCGCCTTATCGATCACTACTTGCCGCCCGGTGAAGGGTTCGTCCTCGAATCGCTCGTCGCGACAACTTATCAGGTCGATTTCGAGTTCTTTGAAGAAGAGCTCCTGGCCGCTGCGCTTGGCGTTCGGTCATCCGTCAGTCGGCTGAAGGCGTTTCGCTCGGAACTGGAGCGAAAGCTTCAAAGGGTGGAGGTGTCCGTGCTGTACGACCTCGGAGGTTGTGACAGCCTGGCTCGCCTATCCCCTCGAATCGACGCCATCCCCGTCGCCGCCCGCAAGCTGCATTCCAAGATCTCGCTGCTGATGTGGGTACGTGAAGACCGGGTCGATGGCGCACCGCCAGATCGGCGAATGCGCCTGATCGTCGGCTCGGCGAATCTGACTCGGCAAGGGTTCCGCCACAACTACGAGTGCGTCGTGTCAGTGGATTTCGGTGGAAGAAATTCAGCACCGCGTAGTCTTCTGACAAGAGCTATCGGACTCGTTCAGCAGATCGGCGCTGAATCACAAATCCCGCAACTTTCACGTCAGCTGGCAGCATTTGCGGCTCAGGCATCTCTTCTTCCGGACGGAACCGCCGCGCCTGATGATCCCGTCACGCTGGTCGCTGCAACCGAAGTCGTTTCGGCAATCCGCGACGCCTGGGCGGCTATGTCGACCAAAGCTCCTGAGACGGTCACTGCGGTTTCGCCCTTCTGGGCTGAGGGTAGCACCGCCCTCGCGGCGCTGTTTCATCTGTTTCAGCGGCTCGGCTCGCCGCCCAGTCTGGAGATGGTCTGCCGTGGCGATAGGTCTGCGGATGGCAAGAGCTGGCTGCCCGTGTTCGACAGCAGCCTCGCGGTCGATCTGAAGAACCGTCTCGGCAGCCGGCTTTATCTGCGGGCCGCGCTACCGGATGCGGGCCAGCAGGATTCGCGCGTAACTGTTACTGACAGCGGTGATGAGTTGGAAGAGAAAGAATTCGCGACCCGACTGGAAGCCGCGAACCCCAATGGAGAAGAAGTCCAGCGGTCATTGCACGCCAAGATGATTCTTGTGGATGGGACGGCAGGAAGTGTTCTTTATGCAGGTTCATCGAACTGCACCCGTCGAGGTCTCGGGCTCGGCGGCCCGACCAACTTTGAAGCGGGCTTCGTATACCGCCTGACGCCACGCCAGAGGAAGCAGGTGTCGGGTTTGTTGACCTTTGCCGGCCCCGCAACCGAGGTTCACTCCGGCAAAGCGCCAAAAACCGTTCAACCTTCCTCCGAAGAAGACAAGTTCGTTCCGAGGTTTCTATCCGAGGTCGTCGCCTCGGGATCGATAGTCACGGTTCGCTTTCGAGAGACGATTCCCGCCGATCTCGTTCTGCTCATGCCCATCCCTGCAAGGACGGGTGACAGCGGCTTCTGGCTCCTTTACCGGGCAGATTTACACAGCGAGCCTTCGGCCGCGGATGTCACGGTGGATCTTGCTGCTTGCCAAAGATGCAATGACGGTCTGGAGCCCCTAACGGCCGATCCATCCGGTCAGCAGATTTTGCCACACGTTTTCGTTGAAGTTCGTTGGATAGGCCATTCGGCGACATTCCCCGTTCGCTTTGACGACAAGACACGTCTGCCTATTCTTCTGGTCGGACGTAAAGCGAGTGAAGGAGACCTGATTGAATACTTTTTGTTTGGCAAGGAACCAGAGGAATGGGAAGAAGGCAGCGGGTTGGCTGGACAGGAGTTCAACGGACCGTCGACTGATGCGCCGATTGATACCAGACGAGTCCTCGCCTACTTCATTCGCCGATTCGTGCAGGCGATACCCGGGATTGAAGCCGAAATCCGGCGTGCTGGCTACTCGCGAGCCTCGCTCGACGCGGTATTGCGCGGCCCCACGAGCCCGCAGGAATTAGCGGAACGCGCGTACGCCAGTCTCACACAAACTCCGGCGTTGGATGAACCGGCGAAGACCCCGACAGCTGTGGGCTTCCAGTTGACAGAGATTCTCGCGGCGCTGATCCGCAGCCACAATCTCGTCACCGATTCCGGGTTACAGGAGTGCTTCCCACCCGTCATCGCGCGTTGCAGGGAGATGTTGGACATCCTCGTATCGAAACACGAGGAACTGCAGGCTGAAGGGTTTCGCCTTTACCAACAGCGGATTCTGGGAGGCGCCAGATGAAACTGTCCCCGGAGATCGACCTGCGTCGTTCGTTGCGTCAGGTTTTTGGCAACAAGCCGGATTTCGGAGCCCAGATCGAAGAGGATAGTGCGCGCCAGGCGGCTACAACCGGCGCTATCCTTCGCCGATTTCTTGGCGCAAAGGAGAGTGAACGGCGGGAATTGATGATCCTTGCCGACGAAGTCGGCCTGGGTAAAACGTACGTGGCATTGGCGGTCGCCGTCTCGATACTGGATGCGGTTCGCGGGGGAGAAGTCCCTGACGGGCTCCCCTCGAACAAACCGGTGGTGCTTGTCCTGACTCCGGTCAACGACGCCCTTTTCAATAAGTGGATGCGCGAGGCGGAAGCCTTCAAGACGGATTGCGCCCGTCAGGACGGCGGCCTGGACTGGCTTCAGGTCCGCAGCCCGCTGGACAACAGCAGCAAGTCCGGCAATATCATCGACCTTTCTGCGCAGATTCGTGATGCCACGCGCAGCCAGCCCATGCTGATCATTGCCAAACAGAGTGTTCTTGGCGCGGCCCTTCATGACCGCGATTTGTGGCGGCGACGCGGCTTGGCAGCTTTATTCGGTCACTTTCGGACTCCGACTGAAACTCGTCGATACTGGTGCCGAAGAGGTCGTGTTTTCGACACCTTTGGCATCCCCGAGCTGAACGAGCTGCTCGATCTTCGCAGTTCGGGGCCTTTGTGGGATGACACGCATTTCCCTGACTTGCAGCGGGCATTCTTTCGGGTGCTCCAGAACCATCCTAATCTGGCGGACCGTGCGCCAGCGGCACTGACCGGAACCGATGAAGTGACGCTCTCGGGAATCCTCGACGATCTGGCGCGTTTCGCGCTCGTGTCCGATTGGCCCTTGCTTCCGCTGGTCATCATCGACGAAATCCACGGACTCAAGAATGAATACGTCCAGTCGAGGCGCCGTTTCGAGGCGCTCCTTAATGGGAGATTCTGCCGGCTGCTTGGCCTGTCGGCCACGCCATTCCAGCTGCGGCATGACGAACTCTTGAGCATACTGAAGCTTCGCCACGCCCTGGCTTTACCTCGGGAGCGGCTGGATGCCCTTGACCAGGCCGAATCGATTCTCGGAGTTGCCATGAAAGCCGCGCGCGACTCAGGCGAGACCTTTCGCCGGAGATGGAAAGCGCTCCGGCGCGTCGATCAGAAAGCCGTGTCTGATACGTGGAACGCCGTGATGGGCGCGGAAAAATCCGAGCATCCTGCTCTGGCTGATCAGGTACGTCCGCCACGGATTGCGCACGCCATCGTTGCAGCTCTCGATCTTGAACAACGGAATTCGGAACTGCGGCGATACCTGCGTCCCTTCGTGATCCGCCATCAGCATCCTCGTGGTTATCGAGAGCACTTTGTCGGTAAGCAGGCAGCTCTGGCCGACGGTCACGGAAGTCCGACGTTCAATTGGTCGCCCGGCATGGAAGTGCGGGGCAACGATGAACTCGCGCAATACCTTATGATGCGGGCCGTCGCCTTGGCAAAGGACGAGCGGGGGCTGCCTGGCCTTGGCGCTGAACTGACCGGCAGCTACAGACACCTTGTCGAAACGGCGGCGGTGTGGAAGAAGCTCGCTCAGGCCAGCAATCCGCTCCTTCGGGATTATCGAGGTGTCCTCGAAGAAATGATCGGGAAACGAACGCAGGTTCACGATCCTGACACTGAACATCGGAAAGTCCAGGCGACGGCACGTCGCGCGCTGGATTTTTTCAAGCGGGGTCAGAAGTCTCTGGTGTTTTGTGTCTACACGAAGACCGCCGAGACCATCCGAGATCAAATCCAGATGGCGATCGACAAGTACCTGGGCGACATTCGTGACGACGTTTTTGGAGACGCCGCTGCATTCGATAATTTCCGGCGACGGTTCTTCAATCGACGCGAGGCTCTCTTTTCGCTAATTCAGGACCACCCGTTGCTCGGTGAGCTTCGCGGCGGGCGCGTCGGTGTCCGGCCCCAAGTCGCTCTGACGGCAGATCATCTCCGGCAGATTGCGGCGTTGATGGTGGAGCACGGGGAGGATGCCGAATCCGACAAGCCCGACCGGCGCCTTCTTATCGCGGCGACGGAACATGTCGCTGTGAAATCGTGGCGTGAGGATGCCGAAGGACTGAAATGGTTAGGGGAAGTCCTTCGGAACTGCCCCGAAGCTGAAGAAAGAATGGTTGATCCACTCTGGCTGGAAGCACGGGAGCCATTATCAAGAAGTGAACGAGCCGGTCGCGCCAGGCGATCCTCGGACCCGGAAGCACGCGAGCACGCCCGTGACCCGCTCGAAGCCGAGGAGACCGACGTTGATGCGCTGACCGGGCAGACCAACAAAGCGGTGAAGGATGCCGCTGATTCGTGGGTGCGCCGTCTTCGTGAGGATGCAATCGGAGAGATCGTCGCTCCCTATTTTCGGCAGGGGCTGATTGCGGCCCCTGCAAGCCGTCAGCCGCTGCTGGCTGAGCATCACCAGGAGTCGCTGGCAGAGTTTGATCTGGAAACTCGCGCCGTTGCGGGGCAGGTGTTTCGCCGGATTCTCATGGCCGAAGAATTTCTTCTCCGCTACCTGGCCGATGTCGAAAAGGAGCGCACGGAGAAGTGGGCTGACTACCTGTCGGAACGATACGTCAAACCGCTGGATGGTCATCTGGAATCGCTGCGTGATCGCGTCCATGCCTATTTGGAGACCCTGGTTCGTGCCAAGAAAAATCATGCCTTGTTGTCGGGCTATCACGCCGGTGCCGAAAATCGCAACGTCGTCCAGCTTATCAAGGGTGACACTCAAAACCGCGACCGCTATTTTCTCGGGTTCAACACGCCTTACCGGCCGGAGATCCTCGTTTCCACTTCGGTTGGACAGGAAGGGATCGACCTGCACCGGGAGTGCCGGCATGTTATCCATCATGATCTGTGCTGGAATCCTGCGACGATTGAGCAACGCACCGGACGCGTGGATCGGATCGGCAGCAAGGTTGAGCGTGAGCGCATGGGAGTGCATGAAGGGCAAGGACTGACACTTGAGATCGCGGTTCCATACCTGGCTGCGACTTACGACGAACGAATGTTCGAGGAACTCTATCGACGCGCACAACTATTCGAGGTAACGCTTGGGGGAGACATGCGGGTGGAAGGCCGCATCGATCCGGAGCATGACTTTTCTGAGCATCGGCGAAGAGAAAAACTGGGGATTGGAACTGATGATGAGGATATCGGTGATGAAACCGAGGAAACCGGAGTGGTCGATCTTCCGCCAGACATGATTGAGCGGCTCCGGGTCGATCTGTCGGTATGGAAGCCGTCTGGCCCATAAGTCTTGTGACTCTTGTAATTATGATCCTCGGAGGATATATGTGGCTATTCACTCGCTACGGGTTCTATTCAATTGCTTCTGCCGATCAGACGGATGGCTCGCTGGACACCCAGACCGTAATGGTCCGTGCCCGGCGCATCGCCCATCTGCAAAGTCTGCAGAGGCGCTTCCCTGCGCTCGCGGCTGGAGAGATTCTGACTTGGCCGAAGCGGGACTATCGCTATCGGCTGATTGTCCCGAAACCCTCCTGGGTCGCGATCATCGGCGAATTGGCGCAGGAGCAAGAATGGTCGAACTTTAAGAACGAGGCCGGGAAATACCAGGGCATACCCGGACGGGACTATGTGCGGGTACTCCACGATGTCTGGAGCGTGATGAACCGGCTGCAGGAATCCGAGGGCGCTCCACATTGAAATTCGGCGTAGAGACAGACTGGTAGCGCTCCGCGAGTCACTATCAGGCTACTCAGCCATTTAGACGGAACGCTCGAAGGCGTTCGAGAATTTTCGCCATCGCTAGCGTGTCTTGTCGGCAGTATGCCAACAGCGCATCTTTCAGTCGTCGCTCATCTGGATCAAGTCCACCTCGGATCAGCTTCTCCCACGCGAGACCTGCCTGGCCTCCGTGCGAGACCTCCATACCCTCGGAAGTAATGTGTGGAATCAAAGCGGGCAGCACAGCGTTGTTGATGCGCTCCTTGTATTCCGGGAGCCAGTCAGCCAGTTCGCCAAGAGGCTGCGATTCGAAGCCAGCATTGTAAACGACGATTTGTCCACGTTTTCCCAGTGCACTGCAGACGGACTGAATAAACTTCGGGCGCGGATCACGCTCGTCATCGGAGAGAAACTCGAAGTGTTCCAGTTTTGCCTGAGGCGTCAACTGACGATGCACAGACCACTGAAAAGGAATCTGGGAGTAAGGCCACATCCCGGCAAATCGTGGGATCGCCGGATTAAGTGACTCGAAGTCCATGAAGCCAAGCGGATACTTCAACCGCGATAGCTCCTTCGGCAGCGTTTCGCTGACCCATGCTTGCCCGGCGGTTACGGAAGCACGGACACGAGCCTGAAGTTCGGTGAGTGGGAAATCTTCGGGGATCTCGTGAATCGGACTAACACCTAGCTCAATGAGGGAAGGACAAGCCCATACGGTTCGCTCGCCAGCGTCGCCGCCAACACCTCCAACAGGGCGTCGACCGAGTCGTCCTGGTGACGGAGCTGCTCGATCTTCCTAATCGCGTGGAGTACCGTCGTGTGATGACGGCCGTTGTAGAACTTCCCGATCCTCGTCGTGCTCCAGCCGCCAGCGTGCTTGGCCAGATACATCGCCACCTGGCGGCTGAAGCACTGACATTGTTCATTGCCCGGCACCCGTCCCGGACCAAGTTCCGCCGACACGACTGCGTCGATGTGGTCCAACGAGATCCTCCAAAGCCGCCTAGATGAGGCCGAATCAGAGATAAGCATGAGGCCCTCCAGCACTCAGCACCGCAGTCGCGCGTTCCAGGTGAAGCCCGGTCCCATCGGCGGTGATTCGCGCCGGACATTCCGGCCACATCGCCCGAATCAGGTCGAGCCAGCGCTCCAGCTTCTCGCGAAACTTCCTCGGCCTCGCATAACTCACACTCCCCAACTGGCTCACCAAGCCGAACTCCCCAAACAGCGGTACCGTCTCCCGGCCCTGAACGGAAAAGCACCGATATGAAAGCCATGTGAACAGGTCGAGCACCGCCGGCGACGACGACAACGCTTTCGCCGCCTCCAGGTCCGTCGGAATCGGGTGGCTCATCACCTCCTGAAAGAACTCGTCGCTGAGCACAATCACGTTCTGGCAGTCGCCGGGCAGGAGTCGTTGATCGGGATCCCTCGAATACCAAATCCGAGCCTCACGCATGAAGTTGAACCTCGCCCGGTGTACCACCATCGCTCGCTCCCGCTGCAGATCGGTCCCAAAAAAAATCGTGGCGCCGAAGATCCTCTGGAAGGCACCAACCAGGCGGCGGTACTGCGTGCCGCCCTGCTGCATTCCAAACGTGTCCAGCATCTCTGCAGCGCTATCAAAGATCACCCTCGGCGTCCGTTGCCGGATTGCGAGCGTGGCCAGGAAGATGGGGACCAACCGGTCCTGGCCCCAGGGCAGACCGTAGCTGGGATGTCCGGTCACCTGAAGAACGAACTGGCCGTTCCGGCGCTCGTGCAACAGGCTCCCGGCCGCAGGTCTCTTGATGGGCAGGCCGCAGAGAACGAATGGTCTCGAGGAGAACCCGAGGTTTTGGCGCGCGTTGGCTCGCTGGAGCCGAACGCATTCAAAGGAGTCGAGTTTTCGAAGCCTCCGCTTGGAGAGGGCGAAATCCGGATACGACTCCGCCAGAACAGAACCAGCTCGTTCGAAGCCTTTTGTATAGGTACGCGACATGGATTGCCTCCAGGCGCCGGCTGAGCAGCGCAGTTTGGCGATCCAGAAGAGGGTTTGGAGAGGGCAAAGGAGCGGGCGTCAACCGAGGTCCGGGTTTTACTCCGTTTACTCCGTTATTCGCCTTTTGGCGGTATGTGCTTGATTCTCGGAGGCTCGCAGTGGTCAGAATGCATCGCCATGGGCGCATTTGCTCTTTATTTTCAAATGCGGTGCAGCTTCCCAAGCTGGACGTCACGGGTTCGAACCCCGTCTCCCGCTCCATGTTTTGAATGACTTACAAAGCCCCGCTTCATTCTGAACACCGTTTGAACACTGTTTAGGCCACTTGCAGACTTTTTTCCAACTGGTTCCCAATCACCAGACGGCTTTCGACCGCCGACTGCGTATAAACATTCTGGTTCACGTCGAGCGTATGCCCCACCTGGTCGGCCACCAGTTTCGGGTCAACCTTCAACTGCTTCATCAGCGTTGAATGGGTCGATCACCCGGACGGTTCGCATCCATGGAGATGATCGAGTCAGAAGTCAGGCAGGCCACTTGTCTCGCCACTTGCCTCACGGAAGTCCGGGCGCAGAACACCTGCAAATGAGGTTTTCCGAGAACGATTGTCTGCCAACTCGTCGACAGCCAGCGATGAAGTCGGTGACCGCGGAATGTAACCGTGCTGCTCAAATCCCGCTGACGCCCTTATCCCATGAGGATCTGAGATTTCCGGGAGGGACCGTATCACGGTTACCCACTGAACAGTTACGGGTAACCGTTAAACAACGGTCGGAGCGCTTCCAATGCCTGCGAATTGGCACTATAGTCCCGTGTGGTGGGATTCGGCGCCGGTAACCGATGGCCATCGGAAAGGTCCATCCTATGTTCAACGATGAGTTCAATCGGAGAAGCTTCCTGGGCCGGGTCGGGGGAATGTCTACCGTCTCCGGACTGGCAGCCAACCGCGCCAGCGGTTCGGAGGCAACTGGGCCGGCCCAAGGCAGCCAGTCCGCGGAATTTCGGATTGGAAACGACACCATCGCACTGGTACTCGACGACACGGGTCACCTGGTGACGCTAGCGAATCGCCTGACCGGCCACAGCTACGTGGATGCAGGCAAACATGCACCGTGGCAAATGTACTATCGCTCGGGCGACCCCATGACCGGGGCCCTGGACCTGGAGATCGATTCCGACATGCAGTCCGGTACCGTTCGGCAGGAGGAAAACAGCCTTGTCGTTTCGTACCCAAGTCTGACTGGGCATGTTGCCCGGGAAGGCCAAACCCGCGAGCTGCGCGTCAGCTTGGTTCTAAAGGTCACGCTGGATGGCGACCATCTGGTCTGGACAGCCACGATTGACAACCAGGAAACTAGCAAAGCCATAGAGATCACCGAGATTTGGGTGCCCTGGATCCGAGGCATTGGACACCTCGGGCTGGGCCATACCGCCGATGCCCTGTATTGGCCGGACCGGGCCGGGCGCCGCATCCCGAATCCATACGCCAAATTGTCCAGCGCCGGCCGCCCAAGGCCGTTGTTGGGCCGCCGTGGAGAAGATACCGCGTTGATGATGACCTATCCGTATCCCGCCAGCATGCAGTGGTTCACTTTCAACAACGGCGCAGAGGGTTTGTATTTTGGCAGTCACGATAAGACGCTTATGACTACCTGCCTCTACGTGAATACCGGCGAGGGGGAAACCTTGTCGGCCTCGATCGTGAAGTACCCGTTCGTGCAGGCTGGAGAACGGTGGAGCTCGGAGCCGTCGGTGACACAAGTATATCGCGGCGGCTGGCACGAAGCGGCGCACACGTATCGGGCATGGACCGACGGCTGGATACCCAAGCCGAATCCTCCGGATTGGGTCCGCAGGACGACGGGTTGGTTGATTCCCCCGGGAAAGGGCCAGACGGGCCATATACGGTCTGTGTATGCCGATATTCCCGGCATTTGGCGACAGGCCCGCAAGGCCGGCATCAACGTGGTGAACTATTTCGGCTGGGTGAAACAAGGCTTCGATAATCTTTACCCGGAATATGAACCCGATGAAGCCATGGGCGGCGCCGACGGTCTGAAGGCAGCGCTGGCCCAAATCGAACGTGACGGCGGCCGAACCATTCTCTATACGCAAGGGCAGTTGATTGACCCGTCCACTTCGTTCTACCGCGCCAAAGGAAAATCGATCGTGGCCCGGGACGTTTGGGGCTATGAATACCTCGAGGCTTACGGCGGACGTGGTGAAGGAACCCTGCTAGACGTCATGCAGAACAAGTACTTCGGCGTGGCGTGTCCGATGGCTGACGGTTGGTATGAAAGGTTGATTTCGCAGTTCGAAATGGCGAAAGGCTTTGGCGCGCAGGGAATTCTCTTCGATCAGATGGGAGGACGCCCACCCTACATCTGTTATTCCACTGAACACCCGCATACGAAGCCGTCCTTGGCCGCGGCTCCGGGCAAGGTTCGTAACATGCAGCGCATTCACGAGGTGATGAGAGCCCGCGATCCCAACTTTGTGTTCGTCGTGGAACTGGCCACCGACTGCTATTCCGGCTTGGTGGATGTGATTCACTCCCACGGAATCGGGTTCTGGCCAGAACCCGAGGCATTTGGGGAACTGCTCCGCTATACCTTTCCCGAGCCTGTGATCACGAACCGCGGGGGCGGACCGCATGACCGGCGGGCCCAACTGGGTTACGCATTTACTTTAGGCTGGCGGATCGATGCCGCCCTGCGGGATGTCACGGACCCGGTCCTCGCACCTTACCTCACCCGGATCAACGAACTGCGCAACGCCCATCCGGAACTGCTTCTGGAGGGCCGCTTCGTCGATACGGAGAACTTCCTGTGCGACAACAGCGAGGTTGCATCTCACGCTTTTGTGAGCGGGAACGACTTGGCAGTAACCGTGTGGAATCCGACTGCCATTCCGCAGAGCATCCGTATTGCGGCGCCGGGGTATGCCCTACGTTCCGCGGAATGGCAGGACCCCACATGGTCTGGTGCCGATCACCTGCTGTTGCCCGGAGATATCGCCGTACACATCTTCCAGCGGGCGTAATGGATTGCGAAAGCCCGGAGAGAGAGGCCACGCGACCAGCTTGCGCGGAGGGCCCGCGGGCAGGTAAAACGGAACTGACGCCGTGTGGAAACCAATGTCGCGGTTCGCTAGCTTTTCGCGTTGGCTCTTCCGCTGGAATGTGGCAGCCTCATGCGTTTTTTTCGTTTCGGCATTATCGCTCTTCGGCCAGGACGATCTAGTCCTGAAATCGAGGGCGGCGAAGCAAGCCATGGCCGAAGGCCGATTCCCGCAGGCCGTCCAGCTTTATTCGGACCTGGTTCGCGCTCTTCCGGACAATCCGGGCATGCTCATGAATCTGGGCCTTGCGCTGCACTCCGCGGGACGCTACCGCGAGGCCCTTACGCGTTTTGCCGCCGCGCTCAAGCTCCAGCCCGATTTGACGGCGGCCGAATTTCTGACCGGCATGTCGCATTTGAAACTCGGAGAAGCGGCGGCTGCCATCGCGCCGCTCAGCGCAGCGGTCCAGGCTGAACCTGCCAATCCCGAGTTCCGCCTGGAATTGGCAGATTCGTTGCTGTCGACCGCGCAGTTTCGCCAGTCTGCCGCCCATTTCCGCGAGTTGGCCGAACTCACGCCGCGGAACCCCAAAGCCTGGCAAGGCCTCGGAGTGAGCTATCTTGGCTTGAGTCGGCAAGCGTTCGACGCCTTGCAGAAGCGCGCACCCGATTCGAAATACGTACTAGTGATCCTGGCCAACAGCCGCGCCAAGGAGCAGCAGTATCGCGGCGCGTTCTCGCTCTACCGGCGGGCCCTCGAACGGGATGGCGGCCTGCGTGGCGTTCACAGTGGCATAGCGGCGATCTATCGCGCAACCGGACACGCCGATTGGGCTGCCGTCGAAGATGAAAGGGAGCGCAGCATCGCGCCGCCCGATTGCACCAAGGCGGCTGCGGAGTGCGCATTCCGATCGATGCACTACGAGCAAATCGTCGCCATGCCGGACAGCCCGGAGACGCTCTACTGGAAGAATCGAAGCTATGGTGAACTCGCCATTGCGGCGCTTGGCCAGCTTATCCGATTGCCACCTTCGCCGGAGGTTCATGAACTCCTGGCGGAAGCCCTGGACATGCAGGGGGAGCACCAGCAGGCGGCCGGTGAGCTGCGCGAGGCCCTGCAACTCGCTCCTGGCGACCGGCGCCTCGAAGAACTTCTGGCCAAAGTGCTTTGGCGCAGCCGCCAGTTCGAACAGGCGAAGCCCTTGCTCGAAAAGCTCGTGCAAACCGAATCCAACTCGGCCGAGTTGAACTTCGAACTGGGCGACGTCTTTCTTCAGGAGGAAGACGCGCAGCATGCGATTCCATGGCTGGAAAGAGCCGCTAAGATCCGGCCGGAGTCGCTCTCCGCGCAGGCGTCCCTGGCCCGCGCCTACGCCCGCACCGGCCAGCCGGCTGCCGCCATCCCGCACTTCAAATCGGCCCTCCCCATCGATGACGATGGCAGCCTTCACTTCCAGCTTGCCAAGGCCTATCAGGGTACCGGCAATTCCAATCTGGCCCGGGAAGCCATGCGGCAGTTCGAAGAAATCCGGTCGAAAGCCGCTGTGAAAAACAGTCTCGAACGGGAGCTTGAGATCACTGCGCCGATGGGGAGTCGATGAGACGGGGCGTGCTCATCGTCGCGCTCGGTTGCACGGTTTTGGCGCTGAGATTTCTACTGGGAGCGGGCAAGCCCACGCCGGATCCCGTCACTTTCGAAGATGTTGCGGACCGGGCCGGCATTCACTTCACGGTGCGCAACTCGGCAACGCCGGAAAAGCACCAGATTGAGACGATGATCAGCGGAGTGGCTGTGTTCGACTACAACGGCGACGGCAAGCCGGATATTTACTTCGTCAACGGCGCGACCGTTCCGGAGCTCAAAAGGCCCGATGCTTCTTACCGCAACAGGCTATATCGCAACAACGGCGACGGCACCTTTACCGACGTGACGATGCAGGCGGGTGTCCCGGGCGACGGCTATGGAATGGGAGTTGCCGCCGGCGATTTCGATAATGACGGCAATGTGGATCTTTTCATTACCGGCGTCAACCGCAACATTCTCTACCGCAACCGCGGCGACGGCACTTTTGAAGACGTCACGGCCAAGGCCCACCTGGAAGGAATCGATCCCCGGCTCGGGAAACTCTGGTCGATCGCGGCTGGGTGGTTCGATTACGACAACGACGGTTTCCTGGATCTGTTCGTGGTCAACTACGTGGTTTGGGACCCGGCCAAGGAGCGATTCTGCGGCGATCTCGCGAATCACGTGCGGACCTATTGCCATCCGCGCTATTACCAAGGTCTTCCCAACTCGCTCTACCACAATAACGGCGACGGCACTTTCACCGACGTTTCCAAGGCGTCTGGAATCGCAGACCATATTGGCAAAGGCATGGGTGTGGTCTTCGCCGATTACGATCGTGACGGCAAGATGGACGTCTTCGTCGCCAACGACACAGAGCCTAACTTCCTTTTTCACAATGAGGGAGGTGGAAAGTTCCGGGAGGTCGCCCTCCAGGCTGGCGTCGCCTTCAACGACGACGGGCGCGCGGTTTCTTCCATGGCCGCCGACTTCCGCGACTACGATAACGATGGGAACCCGGACCTTTTCGTGTCCGCGCTGGCGGGCGAAACCTTTCCGCTGTTCCGCAACCTCGGTAACGGCGCCTTTCGGGACGCGACGTACAGCAGCGGCATGGCTCGCCTGAGTTATCAGTCAAATGGATGGGGCGGTGGCGTTTTCGATTTCAATAACGACGGCTTCAAAGATGTCTTTGTGGCTCAGGGCGATGTGCAGATCGCTCCTCCGAAAACGCTGGAGGCCAACCGCATCATACTCAACCAGGGCGACGACACATTCACCGATTTTTCGAAGCACGCTGGGCCTAGCTTTCAGCAGGTGGGGCATCATCGCGGCGCTGCCTTCGGCGATTTCGACGGTGACGGCCGGATCGATGCCGTGGTAACACGCCTCGATGGGCCAGCCGAACTTTTCCGCAATACGTCTCCTGCGCCTAACTACTGGCTCGGCCTTCGCCTGGTTGGGAAGCGCAGCAACCGCGATGGGATCGGCGCGCGAATCCACGTCGTCGGAGCTTCTGGACGCGAGCAATACAATCACGTCACCACTTCCGTGGGCTTTGCCTGTTCCAGCGACCGCGTGGTGCACTTCGGCTTGGGGATGGACAGCTCCGCCAGGCTGGTGGAGATCTTTTGGCCGAGCGGCACACACCAGCGGCTCAACAACGTTGCCGGCGGCCGCGTGATCACCGTGGAAGAGCCTCCACCATAGAAACGGAGCCGGAGCCCGTTGCCGGGCGCCCAGGACGCCCGCTGTGCTGCAGTGGCTCTATCTGCGGGCGAGCTCAGCGAGAGAGTTTTGGACTCGCTCGCTCAGCTTATCCAGGCCGAAAAGGTGATCGCCATCATACCACCCGGTGAACTTGTCGTGTTCGGCTTCGTGCAGGACTTCGCGCATCGCCGCGAGATCGCCAGCCGCCTCTCGCAAGGAAGCTGTGGCCGCGCCCTTGTCTGGCAGACATTCCATGGCGAGCGCCACGGCGCGCAAGGCCTGGTTCAAACGAAGCATGAACCGCGCCTGTATCCGTAGGTTATCGTTGAAGAACTCCCGCATGCCGACCGGGAGCGAAGAGAATTCCGCGTCGGCGCGCGCAACTACCGAACTCAGCCTGGATATGGACATCGTGGCGCCATTCACGATCGCGCCGATCTGGCTGGCGGCGCCGCAGTCTTCAGGAACGATCCGGAAGTAGCCGCCGTATTTGTCCATTCTGGTTTCGTTGAGCGGATTCAGTTCGCGGCCCTCGGACAGCCGGGCCAGGATCTGTTCCATCGCTCGTGCGTAGCGCATATCCTGGAACACGTACTGCCGGTCGAAGCCGGCAAGATCCGGTTTTTTCTGCGTCCAGTAACTGTTGTAGAAATCCCGGTATAGTGCGGCTACGCGTTCGGCGTGCTCCGCGCCGAAGTACTGCGTGCAAAATCCCTTGAGGAATGCATCGGTGCGATAGCCTTCGAAATCCCACATCATCCGCGCGTTGGCCGAAAGCTCGATCAGAAATTCGCGGATGTTGCCCGCATTCACTACGGAAAACTCCAGCGGGCGGCCGCTTATCGCATTCACCATGCGATAGTTTCTCGCCATCTTCCATGGGCCTTCCGCCTGCGCCAGGTGCGCGCCACTAGAAGTGAATTGAAAATTGAAATAGTACCCGAGTGGGCGCTGCGCGTCATTCCGGTAGCTGCGGATATCGGCCGCCGGAAAGTGGTCCCGGCGCGCGGCTGCGAAGGTCCAGATCAGCGTGGGATCGGCTGGGGGATGCAGCAGCCCCTGCGCGAAGAAGTCGGAGTTCTCGTTGTAGAGCGTCACGCGCATTACCGGCGTGGGGTTTCCGGTCGTGACCTTGAGTAGGGCCACCTCACGCGCCATCATGTCCTGAATCACTTTTGCGCGTCCCGCATCCGTCGCTGGGGCATTCGGGAATAGCTGCCAGAACGGGCTATCGTTCTTTCCGCGGAAGCCGATCAGCCAAATCATTTCGAGTTTTTCGCGAATTGCCGTCTCGATATGATACCGCCAGAAATCATCCAGCGCCTGGATGTTTGTAACGGCAAGCGGAGGTGGCTCGTGCCTGCGGATTTTGCGCCAGTACAGATCCCAATGCTCGTAATTGGATCCGAAGATGCGCATATGGTGCCCGGTAACCGCCAGGCCGCGGTCCCTGGCGAGGCGGAACTCACGACCGGCCTGATAATGGTGATCGAAGCTGTCGCGATCCATCGTTTCGCCCTCGAGGGTGTTAAGCTTCAGCCGCAGCATGGTCTCGATGATTGCTTCGCAGTTTTCCTGCGATCGTGCTTTCCAGGGCGCCAGCAGGTCCTCGTCGTTCGGAAACCAGGCGCGCCAATGCACATAGGGCGAAGGGAAATACAGACGTGCGGCGGCGGGGACGTCTATGCCCCGCTTGAGCGCCGGTTTCCACGATGACCAGTACCAGAGGGGCGGCACACCGAGATAATGTTCGGAAAATGTGTAGATCGCGTAGATAGCGCCGCGCATATCCGCGCCTTGCAACACAACGTAAGGACCGCGCACGAACACCGCATGGGCTTCGCGGCCGGAGACAGCGGGGTCGCGAAGTCCGGCGAACTCCGAAGCGGCTCCGGTAATCACTATGCCGCCGCTCCGAGGGTCCAGTCGGCTCAGCACCCGTGAATCCTCGCCGATCACGGTGCGCAGATCGCGTTGGAGGTCCCACGCCGCGCGGCGGACCGGCTTGAACTCGGCTTCGGACAAATAGATGGAGACTCCAGGGACGAAATGAACGGACCTGGGGAGGCCTGTTTGCGCCGTGAGCCCTGCCGCCGCCAAAAGAGCGAAGATCGGGACCCTCATCTCCGGCAATACCGATGACGATGATCGCCCAAATGCCGAGAGCCAGTGACTTGCGGACGGGAACTCAGGTCCAGAGCAGCCACATCGTGTACAATGTCTACGTTCATGTCTTGCTCAGGGGGCAGTTGCACGGGAATTTCCTTTATTGCGCCGGAGGTTTTTGCCCGAGATGGGACGGGCCAAGGCTGTTGGGGCAAGCAGTTGAACCGCATTGCGTTGAGATGTTAGCATGCTTCTTCTCAATCGAATGGCTTTCCACTGTTTGCGGACAGTTCGTCGTAGCCGTTCGGATTGCGCGTGAACGCGCCCGGCAGGAGTGAAACCAATGTTAACGCGCAACTCCTTCACATCCGCCGAAAAACGGGAAGCAGTCGACAAAGTCCTTAACAGTGAGACATTTGCACGGTCCGAACAACTACGCCATTTCCTGAAATTTGTGTGCGATATGGAGATCGAGGGGCGTGCGGACGAGATCAACGAGTACATGATCGGCGTCGATGTCCTGCGTCGTCCGGAAGGATATTCGCCGGGCAACGACTCCTCGGTACGGAGCCGCGCCCATGAACTTCGGAACCGGCTTAAGAAGTATTATGAGACGGAATCGTCCAACGGCCCGATCCGCATCGACATCCCGAAGGGTTCTTATGCCCCGATATTCGTGGATAGCTCCACGCCGGATTCCGGGTCGGCCCAAGAGAGCGTAGAAGAAGCTCATGCCGAACAATCGCACCGAAAAGCACGTTACTGGCCTTTAGTCGTGGCTTTTGCCGGCGGCGCGCTGATGGTTTTGGCACTGGGATCTCTGTGGATAGGCAGTCGCGCTGGCACCCCGATCGACCCGGCGCTGAGAGAGGCCTGGGGCCCCCTTTTGCAACCTGCTGCCAACGTGCTGGTTTGCGTCGGATCGACCCTGCACATGGTCGTCCGTCCGAGGTGGCAGGAGACTCCCGGGGGGCCCTCAAAATTTGATGCCCTCGCCGAACTCTACTCTTTATACCGGAAACAGCGACCGTTCGCGGATGGGGTCGAGCTCTTTATGTATCCCTCAGAGGATTCTCTCGATTTCGGCGAACTCAAAGCGGCGGTGACCGCGGCTAACACATTGCGGTTACTGGGCGTTTCGTATCAACTCCTGCCAGAGCGCGTGATCTCCATCGCGGCGTTGCGCGGCCGGAACACCATTCTCTTGGGTAACAGTTTGACCAGCGGCATTGCACGCGAGGAGCTATTGCGCGGTATGTGGACGATCGATTTCGAACCGCAGTTGGGGCGGGTCGCCATCGTGAACCGGACGAGCACGGACCACCGGGCGCCCTTCCTCGGCGAGTTTGGCCGTCCAGGAGAACCCACCTGGTGTTGCGGTCTGATTACGGTGTTGCCAAGCGAGGGGGCGGAAAACGCGCGAACTGTGGTGATTTCCGGAATCACGCCTACTGGCGTGGAGGCGGCAATGGAGTATTTCTCCTCGGAAGCCGCTTTGCGCGATCTTCGGCAGCGGTTCTTGAGGGAGGGACTGCACGGGTTTCCGACAGCGTACCAAGTGGTCGTGAAGTGCAAATCGAAGGACACGTTTCTCCTCGCATACGACTATGTGGCTCACCACGTACTGGTGCGTTGACCCAGGATGCCGTGGGTGCTGGTAACACCGCTCCGCTCCTCCGTAACATCTCTTCGTAACCGTTCACGAACGGCGAAAAGCCTTGACGCTCAGCGCGGCCTCGCATAGACTGAGTTTCGTTACGCATATAAGGGGAAAGGATTCGCTTTATGAGCGATTTAGCTGATCAGAGCCCCGCCCAGGAGCGGCGGCTCAGACGGGCAAAGTTTGCAGTCCTTTCATTATTATTGGCACTCGGCCTTGTCGCAGGCTGGCTTCCGTGCGCCGGCCAGGTTTTTACCGCAACAGCTACAGGACTGGTGACCGATCCGAGCGGCGCTGCGATACCAAACGCGACAATTAGCCTGACGAACACTGCTACTGGCGACAAGCGGACTGTGTCAACTGGAGTGGATGGGTTTTACACGGTTTCTCAACTGCTTCCCGGTGCCTACGAACTTTCGGTGGAGGCAGCGGGGTTTAAGAGATATGTCCAACAAGGCATCGGCCTCCATACAAATGACACGGTCGAATTGAACGCAAGGTTGCAAGTTGGCTCGGCTGCCGAAAGCATCGAGGTGAGCGCATCGGCGCCCCTGCTCGACACGCAGACCGCCGACCAGTCCGTGCATATTGAAATGAACATGATTATGAATCTCCCCATGTTCACCCGGGACGCCTTCCGTGTCGTCTGGGCCAATGCCGGGATTTCAGAGGCTTTCGTTGGCGCGACCAGCAACACCGGCGATCAGAACCTGGACCGATTCGGAATGAACGGCGGGCGCACCGAGAGCACCGCAATCCTGATCGACGGCGTTCCGGCCACCAGCACTTCGCAGTGGAACGGGCTTTACTATAGTCCAACTCTGGCAGACGTCCAGGAAGTACAGCTCGTGCGGAACAGCTACGACGCCCAATATGGCCGGTCCGGAGGCGGCGTCTTCAGCATCGTCACCAAAGGAGGTTCCCCTCAATTTCACGGCGGCGCCTTCGAGTTCCTCCAGAATTCCGATCTGAACGGTAACAACTATTTTAACAACAGGGGGGGCAAAGCCAGGCCGTTCTACGCTCGGAACCAGTTTGGCGGCGATCTGGGCGGGCCCATCTGGACATCCAAGCGCCTCTTCTTTTTCGGCAGCTATGAGGGGTTGCGCCAGGGGAGCCCAGGCGCGCAGACGAGCACGGTGCCGACGGCACTCCAGCGTCAGGGCAATTTCTCACAGACTTTTAACACCAATGGCACGCTCCAGACCATCTACGACCCGTTCACCACGAAGCCGAACGGTCAAGGAGGCTTCATCCGCACACCCTTTCCGGGAAACATAATTCCGCAGAACCGTTTCGATTCGGTCGGCGCTAACGTCCTGAACCTATACCCACTGCCGAACCAACCAGGCACCGGTTTCACGCAAAGCAATAACTGGTTTGGCACGGGCAAGAACATCACGAATAACAGCCACTACGATACTCGCGTGGACTGGGCGCCCAGTGACAGGGACAACATGTATTTCCGCTGGTCCCAGGCATGGGAAGACGGGATCGGTTTGGCCTTCCCTGTGTGGGGTATCGGCACCGGTGCAACCACTACCCCGAATCCCCGCGGTGCGGCCGCATTGGGAAACACATTCACGGTCAGTCCCACCTTCATCGTGAATGTGCTCATTGGCCACGGCAACTGGACCGAGCAAACTATCCCGATCGTCCATGCCTCGCCTACCCAGGTCGGAATGCCCGCGTCGCAGGTGTCCCGGTTCGATGCTCCTAACATCATGCCCGCATTCACCCTCGCCAATTACTCCACCTTGGGTTACGGCAATAACGGACAGCTATATCACCCGGAACGCACCGAATCGCTCCAGGTGAACGCCTCGAAACAATGGGGCGTACACAGTGTGAAGTTCGGCGGCGACTTGGAGCTTTCTTACCAAAACGGTCCCGGCGATGGCGGATGGCTGCGCGCTCCGACGTTTAACTTCGATCAGGGACTGACCAGTGGGCCGCTGGTAGTGCCTGGCACGACCACCAGCGGTAACGCGCTGGCGTCACTCCTGCTTGGCCAAGGCGCTGGAGGGAGTGCGCCATACCCCGCTTCCTTGGCTGAGGGCCACCATGACTACTCTCTTTACGTGGAAGATGAATGGCGCGTCAGCAGTCGATTAACGTTAAATTACGGTCTTCGTTGGGAAGTTCAGGGCGCCACGACGGACCGTTACAATCGCTTCAGCACCTTCGACTTCTACACCCCGGCCCCAATCTCCGTGCCAGGCATGAACCTCATTGGCGCCATGACGATGAATAGCGGCGCTATGTGGAATACGCCGTGGAACGATTTCGCGCCGCGTGTGGGTCTAGCTTACAAGATCACAAGCAAATTGGTTTTCCGTGCAGGCTACGGCATTTTTTTCGTGCCGTCGCTGGGCGACGAAAATCCTATCGGTTATTCGACCAACACGCCATGGCTAAGCACCGCCTCGGGAGACGGAATTCACCCCGGCAACCCCATCAGCAATCCATTCCCGAGTGGCTTCATTCCAGCCTTTGGCAACTCCCAGGGAGCCGCGACCGGTCTCGGACAGGGACTTGGCGCAGTGATCAGGAATCATCCAAATGGCTATACGGGGAACTACAGCGCCGATTTTCAGTACGAGCTATCGACAAACTCGATGTTTGAGATCGGGTACTCTGGGAACCAAGGCCGCAACTTATCGCTTGCGTACGGGAATCTGAATGTCGACCAACTTCCGGCACAGTATCTCAGTTTGGGCTCGCAACTCCTCCAGACAGTTGCCAATCCCTTCTACGGGATCATCCCGGCGTCGGCCGGCGCGACTCTCTCCGGGCCGAAGGTGCCACTTTGGCGCACCCTGGTTCCCTATCCCCAATATCTTAGCGTCAATCTGAACGGCAGCACGCCGGGCGCGTTCTCCAGCTATAACGCATTGGTGTCGAGGTTCACGAAGCGGTTCTCCAACGGCCTCAACGTCATTGCGAGCTATCAGTGGGCAAAGGCCATCGACGACAGCTCGGAAGCTCAGGCCTGGGAAGTAGGCGATTCTGGACCGCGGAATATCGCAAACTGGGCCCTGGAGCGTTCGCTCAGCGCGCACGATATCCCACAAGCGCTGGCCGTCACAATGCTCTACGATTTGCCTATCGGTAAAGGTAAGGAGATCGGGAATGGCATGAACGCCGTGGCTAATGCCATCTTGGGCGGCTGGCAGATATCGAGCTTGATGACGTATCAGAACGGTATCCCAATCCCCATGTCGGCGCCGGGCAACGGTTTTGGATTCGCTTATAATCCGCCCAACATTACCAACGGCCCCGCCGTGTCAATCAGTAATCCGACGGTTAACGAGTGGTTCAATGTCAATGCTTTCTCAGAGCCGGCGTCCTACACGATCGGAAGCGCGCCGCGCCGCATCACGCAACTGCGCATGGATGGAACCCACGACACCGACGTTTCCCTGTTGAAAAGCATCGCCTTACGGGAGTCGATGAGCCTCCAGTTCCGCGCGGACTTCTTCAATCTCACGAATACGCCCCAGTTCGGCTCGCCGAATACCTCCGTGGGCAGCAGCGCGTTCGGTGAGGTGACATCTCAGGCCAACCTGCCTAGATCCATCCAGTTCGGGCTCGAGTTGTTTTTCTGATACCGGGCGACCCTGCTAAGGACAGCTAACCCGGCCTGACCTATCTCCTAGGCAACCTTGGGGAACCAAAAGGGCGACAGATCTGGCGGCAATCTCACCGGTACTGCCGCCGCTCCGCGAAACGGAGCATCCTAACAGGCGGACATCGCCCGGAACATCGGACCCACAATCGTCTGGGGCATCCGGGCGGACTCAAGCATCGGCAATCCGGCAGCGGCGGAATTCCTCCGGGCAGGAATCGGGGACACCAATGAGGCTGAAACTAATAACAACGTGCATCGCCACCGCGCTGGTCGCAATTTCACCGGCCTTCGCGGCCGACGACGGCCCGCGGCCGCGGGTCGTGACACCGGGTAAAGCGCCGGCAGACCGCCCTTCGGATGCCATCGCGCTATTCAACGGGCACGATCTCTCCCATTGGACGAGGCGGGATGGCACGCCGACGGGGTGTACCGTCGAAGATGCCGTGATGGTGTGCAAAACAGGCTCAGGGGACGTATACAGCACGGATAAGTTTCAGGACGCCCAGATCCATTTGGAGTTTCGAATCCCGTATATGCCGGATCAACAGGGCCAGTTGCGTGGCAACAGCGGGGTCAAGCTTCACGGAGTATATGAGATCCAAATCCTGGATTCGTATCGCAACGCGACTTACGCTAACGGGGCTTGCGGCGCCTATTATGGGCACAACGCACCATTGGTGAACGCCACTCGGCCGCCCGAAGAATGGCAGTCTTACGAAATTGTCTTTCACGGACCCAAGTGCGACGGCGACGATCGCTTAGTCCAGCCGGGTACCCTGACGCTAATCCATAACGGCGTGTTGGTGCTGGACCACGTGACCCTCCGGGACCAGCGCACCTGCAAGGATGGCATCGGCAATCCGGGGCCGCTGGTACTGCAGGATCACCAGCCCAGAAACCCGCCGATGACCGTGATGCGATTCCGAAACATCTGGCTACGCAATCTCGATGTTAACTGAATTAGAAAATAGGGCTCTGCGCAGGAATTCGACAAGGTGCCCAATTGGCGTGGGTTTCGGAATCTTGGGTTCCCATCTGCGGTTGGCGATCTTGCGACTTCCGCCTTCCGGTGGCCGGCGACCCAACGGCCAGGGCAGGCCCGGACTCTCAGACCAAGAGCCGCATCTGCCCGCACTGGGCTTGCCTGCAAACCTCCGGAAATGCTTCATTCTATGAAGGTTGAGGCTTTCCCCTTCGAAGTGGGCTGTTACCTGGGGTCCGGTCCTCTATTCGGGGCTTGCGGCTACTCAGTGGCCATGCTATCCAGGTTATTCATATGAACGATTATCCCGCTACTCTTCATCGAAAAACCATTACTGACAACGACCGGGTTTATCCAGGTAATGGTGTCGCACCGCTGATACAGACCGTGGCCGACTTGCAATGCCTCGCCCCTGGCACAGTCTTGTCGCTGGAGCGCTTCACTTCCGCCTACTGGAAAGGAGACTCACTGGACACCGCTAAGACCGGGTTGGCCAATATGAAAGCGGCCGTGCGGGTGGCCCTCCGGCCGGTGCAGATGGGAGCTAAGTCGTGATCGTGGTTTCGAAACGCTTCGTTATTGGTCTGCTCCTGGCTGCAGCGTCCCAGGCCTTCTCGCAATCCACACCCTTCTTCGACGTCCGGCAATATGGCGCATCCGGCAACGGAACAGCTCTCGACACCGCTGCCTTTCGCAAGGCGATCGACGCCGCAGCGTCGGCGGGCGGCGGCACAGTATTCGTCCCCGCCGGGACGTATCTCACCGGCACCATCCGGCTGCGGGATAACATCGCGCTCCGCCTCGACAGTGGGGCGACTCTGCTGGGCACGAAAGACGTGTCGCAGTATGAGTCGTCCAGGGGAACCGACGAATGGTACAAGGCCCTCATTCTGGCCAAAGGGGCCCACAACATCGCGGTGACCGGACCCGGCATCCTGGATGGCAACCGTGTCTTCAACCCCAAGGGCGAGGAACACATCCGCGGCCCGCACGGCATCCTCTTCGAAGATTGCACCAATGTCACGATCCGGAATATTCAGATCAAGGACGCGGGTAACTATGCCGTGATTCTGCGGTCGGTCGAAGGCATTGAGATCGACGGCATCGCCGTGCATGGCGGCTGGGACGGCATCAACATGCACGATGCCCGCAACGCCACGATTTCCAATTGCCGCCTCTTCACTGGAGATGACAGCCTGGCCGGAGCTTACTGGGAAAATGTCACCGTTTCCAACTGCATTCTAAACTCCGCCTGTAATCCGATCCGGGTTGGGGGACGCAACGTGCTGATCTCGAATTGCGTGATGTACGGGCCCGGAGAGTCAGAGCACGGCACATCGCTGCGGCGGAACACGGAGGCCGGCTTTCAAATCCTGCCCCAGACTTCTCGCGCTCGGAATAAGTACGTCAAACCGGGGCCGGTGGACAATATGGTACTTTCGAATAACATCATGGTTCGCGTGCGCACGCCGCTTTTCGTCGCCTACAGCGCCGACGCGCCATACACTGCGAATACCTTCGGCGTAGATCATATCTTGGTAGACGGCCTGACGGTGCTGGAGGCCGGACGGACACCTCTTTACGTGTCGGGCGCGCCCGGCAATCCTGCGAAATCGATCGTTCTAAGGAATGTGCGCGTGACGTTCGCCGGCGGCGCCAGCGAAACGCAGGCGGAAGGGCAGGGGTTCAGCCCGTATTCTATTCTTCAGTCTTACGCGGTCTACGGCCGGAACATCGAACACCTGGAACTCAATAACGTTCGCATGGACTACGGGCAGCCGGATACCCGCCCGGCAATATTCGGCGAAAGTATCGGCACGCTCGAACTGGACCGCTTCCACGCGCAGCGGGAACCCGATGGAGCGCCGCTTTTGGAATTGGCCGGCATTCAGCACCTGGTGCTCGACGGCAAGGAGGCGACCGGCGTCAAGGCGCGTGTAGACGCCATTCAGATGCCGCCGGCCGTAACGGCGGGTGTGCCATTCGCGGCGGCCGCTCTCGTTACTGCTACGGGCGGCGAGGGTCTGGCGTCTGTGCCGCTCGCCATCTGTGGTGAGAGTCTCCCACGCAGTGTCTGGTTGCAGTCGCAGGAAAGGGTCCGGATAGCTTTCCTAAATTTGAGGTGCAAGCAACCGGGTGCGATGACCGCGGAATCCGGCGAGATTCGGGAACCGCTCAAGGTTTCCGCCGCGGACGAGGGCGCCGCGCCGGCCGCCCCATTCCGCGGCTTCCACAATGTGTCTGCCGATCTCCGCCAGATGGGTAAAGCTTTCTACATCCGCGCCGCCGGTGATTACACTGTGATGGAATATGGCGATCAGTACGGCGCCATTTACCAGCCCCAGGCACTCTCTGACAATGGATCGGTTGTAGTTCGAATCGATAACCCCGATCTGCGGAGTAACTGGTTAGGCCGTGCTGGTATCATGGTGCGCCGCGACATAGCCCAACCCGACCGCGCCGCGGGATATGTGATTCTAAGCTCGTCTCCGGCGAATGGTTCGTACCTGGAATGGGACGATGCGGGCAACGGGCGGCTAAACCGGCACACGGAGCTGGACGGCTATTCGATTTGGCCGCACTGGTTGAAGCTCGAGCGCCGCGGACACCAATTCACCGGGTACGAGAGCTCCGACGGGATTGACTGGCGCGAAATCGGGCAGGCAGAGGTTCCCAGCGCCACCGGGCCGCTCGATGCCGGTATGTTCGCCTCCCGCAGCAGCGCAGCTTTCGACGTTTTCAGGATTCAACGCTGAGGATGGACCTGTCATGAACCGAAGAGACTTGTTAACATTCACCGCCGGAGCGCTGTCACCGGGATTAGTTCTACGTTCGCTGCGGGCGGCGCCTTCGCACGTCGGTTCGCCGGGATTGCGCCTGTTCGACGTACGCGAATTCGGTGCGGCCGGAGATGGCACAACGCTTGACACACAGGCCCTGAATGCCGCCATCGACGCGTGCCACGCTTCCGGCGGTGGCATCGCGTATGTGCCGCCTGGCGCGTATCTGGTGGGCACCGTCGTACTTAAAAGTAACGTAACGCTCTATCTCGAGGCTGGAGCCACGCTACTAGGCAGCAAGCAACTTCAGGACTACACGGAGCAATCGGGTCCGCCAGCACGCGCGGACGCCAACCGGAAGCACCTCATCTTCGCTCAGGATGCGGAAAATGTCGGGTTGGCGGGTCCCGGGCGCATCGACGGCCAAGGGCCGGCCTTTTGGGTGCCCAGCGAACGAAAAGTACCTCCGCCCGAGGACGCCTGGAAAGACGTGGCCACTTACGATTGGAAGCCGCTCGACCGGCCTTCGCCCATGCTTGAGTTCGTTGGCTGCCGCCACCTCCGCATCGAAGACGTGCGCATCGAAAACGCTCCGGGCTGGACCTTGAGGCCGATCAACTGCGACGACGTCGTGATCCGCGGTATCGCCATCAAAAACCCGGTCATCGGTCCCAATACAGACGGCATTGACCCTACCGGATGCCGGAATCTATTCATCTCGGAATGTCACATCGACACCGGGGATGACGCCATCTGTCTCAAGAGTGAGAACCCCTACGGCGACGCACCGCGCCTTTCCCGGAACATCACCATCTCCGACTGCGTGCTCACCTGTTGCTGCAATGGGATCAAGTTCGGAACAGCCACCCAGGGCGGCTTTGAAAACGTGACCGTCACCAATTGCGTGATCGCCAACGAGGATGTAAACCTAAACGCGCGCGTCATTTCCGGCATCGCCATCGAAATGGTGGACGGCGGATATCTGGAGGGCGTGGTCGTTTCGAACATCCGTATGCAGCGAGTCCGGACGCCGCTGTTTATCCGCCGCGGCATACGCCGTCCGGCCGCGGATGGGTCCGCCGGCAAACTGCGCGGCGTCATGATCGAAAACGTCCAGGCAACCGGCGCCATTCTCACGAGTTCCGTGACAGGCCTGCCGGGATTCGACGTCGAAGACGTCACGCTCTCCAGTATTCGCATCGACAGCGAAGAGGCGGGTTGGGAAGAATGGATGCACCGAACGGTTCCTGAAGTTCCGAAAGCCTACCCGGAGGCCCGGATGTTTGGGCGGCTCCCGGCATACGGTTTCTATTGCCGCCATGTGAACGGGCTTCGTTTGAAAGACGTCGCCATCGGCGCTGGCAAGGGCGAAAGCCGGCCGGCCATACTCTGCGATGATGTCAAGCACCTTGACATCGATGGGTTGCAGACTGCGAGCGTAGCTGGAGCTCAACCCGTTGTCAAGCTCATCCAGACCCAAGGAGCTTGGCTGCGCGGCTGTGCAGCGCCGGCAGGCACCGGGGTCTTTCTGGCTCTTGAAGGCCCACGCACCGAAGGAATCGTAGTTACGAATTGCGATTTTAGCGAAGCGGCGGCTGAGTATCCGGTGAGCGCGGCAAACGGCGCGCCAGAAGACGGTGCCGCCCTGGCCGGCAACATAGGACACCGCACGTCGCCGCAGTAACCCCAGCCTGCAAGGCGAACGGCAGTATTGCTGACAACCCTTTCAGCCCGCCGCTCACGCTCCTGTTCCGCCGCTGAAGTTGAGCTGCGCCATGGGCGGCCACTAGCAGGCTAAAATGAATACAGGTCCACAATAGCCTCGGGAATTCAACCGCCAGTGCGACACTTTCTGCCGTGATGACCTTCGGAAAACTAGCCAAACATATTTGACCTTTCGATTCCACCGGTCGTCTGGCCGATAATCGAGTTGTCGAGACAAGATCCGCTAGCGATCCGGTTCGGGCTACCGACAGGCTAATCACTCCGTGCGATGGTCTCAGCCGATTTCTTCCACATGTCGACGGGCACGTCGTTGGCTTGATCCGGCCCCGGCGTGCTTCGGCCGCGGATGACGTAGCTTTTCAGCAGAGCGGTGAGGTTCTCCACCTGCTTGGGATGCCGATCCTGCAGGTTGACCCGCTCAGCGGGATCCGCGTGGAGGTCGTAAAGCTGAATTTCCGGCAGGCGCTGCGGGGCCGCTGTCTTGTCGGTGGGCTCGGTCCACCCGCCGGAACCCGGGCACAGCGAGAGCTTCCAGCGGTCCTCCCGGATAGCCAACTTGCCGTTGATGGAGTGGTGTACGGTGGCTTCGCGCAGAGGCTTCTGGGCCTGTCCCTTGAGAGCCGGCAGCATGCTCACGCTATCTTCCCCAGCGTCTGCCGGAATCCCGGCGCCGGTAAGCTCAGCGCAAGTGCCCTTCAGGTCGGTTAGGCAGATCACTTGGTCCGACCGCGTATCCGGCGTTACGACTCCCGGCCAGCGCGCCACGAATGGAACGCGGTGGCCACCCTCCCAGATGTCAGATTTGTATCCGCGGTACGGTCCGCTGGGATGGTGGCCTTTGGCTTCCAGTTCCCGCACGCGGCCCATCTTCGGATGCTCGGCATCGTAATCGATGCCAATATAGGGCGCGCAGCCGTTGTCGCTCGTGAAAATGACGAGCGTGTTCCCGGATTGGTCGTAAAGATCGAGCGCACGAAGCACCTCGCCGGCGACGGAGTCGGTCTGCATCACCCAATCACCGTACAGTCCCAGCTCGCTCTTTCCTCGCCAAGATTCCGAGACAGCCAGCGGCGTGTGTGGAGAGGTCAGAGCCAGGTAGAGGAAGAACGGTCTACCCTCGCGCGAGCAGCGCTCGATAAACTCGATCGACTTGCGCGCCAACTCAGGAAGGATCGCGTCGAGTCTCCAGCCCGGGAGCATGATGCCGTCCGTGCCGTATACCCCCTTGGGTTTCGGGATTGACGGGATCCCGACTGTGCGATCATTTTGAATGAAGCAATAAGGCGGATAGTTCGGCACGTCGGTACCAAAATAAGAATCGAAGCCGAGTTCCGTGGGACCGCCGATGATTGGCCGCTCGAAGTCGATACGGTCCCTCTCACGCGGCCAGTTCCACCCGAGGTGCCACTTGCCGATGCAGGCCGTCGCGTATCCGCGGCTGCGCAGCAGCGATGCGATAGTGGGGCGGGTGGAAGGAATCAGGGGCGGGGCATACGGACCCAATACGCCGGATTGCAATCGGGACCGCCATGCATAACGGCCGGTGAGGACGCCGTATCGCGTGGGTGTGCAGACGGCTGAACCACTGTGGGCATCGGTGAAGGTCATCCCCTGAGTCGCGAGCCGATCGATATTTGGCGTCGGCAACTTACCGTGCTCGGGGTTCAAGAAATGGACGTCGCCGTAGCCGAGATCATCGGCCAGAATGTAGAGGATATTGGGTGGCTTTTCCGCGCCGTGCGCGGGAGCCAGCCCATATCCTGCGGTGCCGGCCGCGGCGAGGCGGCAAAAAGCTCTGCGAGTCAGCTTTTCCACGATTTCCTCACTCTGACGCTACAGTGTAGATTGATTATCAAGACGAACGCTCTCCATTTGACTCAGCATCCTTCCGAGGTCGTACGTCCACCCGCTTCGCCAGTCTGGCCGGTACCGCGGCTAGCTCAGTGGAATGTCCGCCGCGTCGACGGCTTATATTTTGACAAATGAACAGATTGGAGAAATCGCAGGCACTGCTGCCGCGACCTGAAACACCTGCGATTGGGCAATACTCCGGGTAATTCAACCTGGTTACTTCCATTTCGCCGATACGCTGGTTTTACAAGATTGTCGAATTTCCGGGAGAGACAGGCGCCGACGATCAATTCCCGGGGCTCGGGCGCGTGTAACCCTGTTGACGGTATTTCTCCAAAAGGGTCGAAAGCTCGTCAACAATCTCCGGCCGCTTCTGATATAGGTTGTCAAGTTCGTGCGGATCTTTCGACAGATCGTACAACTGTCCTTTCGGCCCGCCCGGCGCTGGATCCACGCGCTTTGGTGCGCTGAAACCGCCTGAGCCCAGCCCTTCCTTCAGTTTCCATTTTCCCCGACGCATCGCAAACATGCCGTCGATCGAGTGGTCGATAATGTCCGGCCGAATCGGGCCGCCGTTACGCCCGAGAAAGGCCTGCGACAAATCGTAGCTATCCTCCGCAGCGTTGTCGGGAAGCTTGACTCCATTGATCGCAGCCACACTCGCCATCACGTCCGTGAGGCATCCAAGCTCCCCGGAAACTGAACCCGCCCGGATATGCCCAGGCCACCGAATCAAGAATGGGATACGATGACCCGCTTCCCAGATGTCTGCCTTCTCCCCGCGCCAATGCGCGTTCGCCCGATGCGCGTACCGGGCTAAATCTTCGATCTTCCAATCCGCCCCGTTGTCACTCGTGAATATGAAGATCGTATTGTCTTCCTCGCCGCTTTCTTTGACGGCGCTAAGGATTCCGCCCAACATATCGTCGACTTCCGCAACGTAATCGCCATAGTCCCCGGCTTTCGACCGGCCCCGGTATGCCGGCAACGGCAACCACGGCGTGTGAGGCGCGGGAAGCGCGCAATAGAGGAACATCGGCGGCTTGCCTTTTCCCATGTGATCGTGGGTTAATCCGACCGCCTTCGACGCGATCGTTGGGAGAACATCTTCCAGCCTAAGGTGCGGTGCGATCGGCCCGGGTCGCCAGAATACCCCGCGTGGTTCCTTACTCCCGGGTGTTAAGGAAGAAGGCTGCTCCACAACGTGGTCGTTCTCGAAATAGAGATAAGGCGCCATATCGAGAGATGCCGGAATTCCGAAGTAATAGTCAAACCCGTGGTCCATCGGCCCCGGTCTCAATGGCTTGCTGAAGTCCGTCTTTTCTTCAGTGCCAAGCCCGAGGTGCCACTTTCCAACTCCGCAGGTGAAATATCCGTGTTGTTTGAGCATCAGCGGCATGGTAAGCCGCCCTGGTTCGATGAGATCGGGCGAGTAGCCGTTCACGTTGGCTTGCAGTGTGTATCCCATCCCGGCCAGACATCGCGCCACCGTAACGTTGCTCACAGGATGCCCGCCACGCTCCAATTCTTCCGCCATCGTGCGCGTTGACTTGCTCGTCCACTTCAATGGGCTCATCGGGTCACCAGCGGTCGTTTCCTCGACGATGGCCTTCAGGCGGCGCTGCAGCGCCGGATCCGCTTCCTCCACTTTCTTCCGCCCGCCACCGGGCGCCCGAACTCTGCCTGCGCCAGCCACCCGAAGTCTCTTGCCACCGCGGAGTTCTGTAAGCCCGCTGGTTATCGTTACGCGCGACATCCCCGTCAGCTTCGACAGACGGCTGGTACCGCCGCGGCCTATCTCCAGTGCTTTCTCGGCCACGAAGAGTCGCGCCTGGTATTCATTCAAGGTGCCCATCACCCGCAACCAGCAACGCTCGGCGGGAGAAGCTGACACCCTGGTCCGTTTTGCGTAGTTCTTCACTACGCAAAACATACACCTGTCATTCCGTTTTGTACAGCTTATTGTTTCACGGCCACTAAGAGGAATTCCAGACGGCGGAGGTGCTGTCGCCGGACGGTCCGAGGCTTGGCGACGAGGAGATTACCGTGGAAGGCTGCCCCGAGCCGAGCGAGAAAGCGGCCCTCGCTTACGTCGAGGTGGTGCGGGAGGGGCGCCGGTCAATGGCTCAGCGCCCAGACATAGGCGGCGAGTGCCCGCAATTGATCGGGAGTGAGCTGCGCCCCGCCCATGGGCGGCATGGGGCTGCGATATTGTTTCGGGTGAGTGACTCCGTCGCGGATCACCTTCAAGATTCCGGCGTAGCTCCCGTCGCTCCACATCCACTGGCTGGCGGTGAGGTCAGGCCCCAGCGGCGAGCCTTTCCCGTTCGCGCCATGGCAGCCGGCACAGGCGGCCTCGGCGACATGGCCGTGGTAAATGCGATCGCCCAAGGCAACCATGGCCGGGGTCGCGCCGCCGGGAACGGGGGGGTTCCGGGCGGCCGCGCCCGCGTCCGGATTCGTTCCCTCGGGCGGTCTGGCGGAAGTCTCGGCCACGTCGCCGGCCGGTGCCGAAAGCGACGGGCATGGCGTGACCGCTGCCCCGCCGGCTCCGGCGCCGCCCTTGTACACAATTCGATAGATCCGGCCCCGCACATCGTCGGAAACGTAGAGCGACCCATCGGGCCCGACCGCGACGCCGGAAGGGCGATGCTCAGCGCCCTCCGGCGTCCTCACGGGGCCCGCGAACCCGTCGGCGAATATCTCGCAGCCGCCCGCCGCCCGGGGTCCGTCGAGTGGCTGGAAAACGACGTTATAGCCGCTTTGCCGGTAGGGCGCGCGATCCCATGAACCGTGAAAAGCGATGAAGACGCCGTCGCGATAACGGGCTGGGAACTGCCGTCTGTCGTAGTGCACCATGCCGTTGGGCGCCCAGTGGGCCGGAAACGCGGCGACCGGAGGGATCTTTTTCGCGCACACCCCCACGACCTTGCCGCCGTCGCCGCCGTACTCGGGCGCAAGAACGAGCTTTTGCCGCACAGCGTCGTAATAGCACTCAGGCCAGCCATAATTGCCGCCACGGTGCAAGAGCAGCAACTCTTCGGCCGGCAGCGTGGCTTCCTCCTCGGGCTTATAGAGATCCGGCCAGTTCGCATGGAGTTGGTCACGGCCTTGTTGCGTTACAAACAGCCTGCCGCTTGAATCGAACGCGAAGCCTTCGGCGTTGCGTATGCCGGTCGCGTAACGCTGGGCCGGCGAAAAGGTCTGGTTCGTCTTATTGGCGTCGAAGCGCCATATTCCGCCGCGCGTCTCCAGTTCGGTGCAAGGATTCAAGCCGGGCGATCGGAGCTGGCGGTTTTGCGCTTGACAGGCGTTGGTCGCCGTCGCCACGTCGACATACATCGAGCCTTTCGCGTCGATGATTAAGGGATGCATTGGATGGTCGCCGCCCAGAGGCAGCCCGGAGACGATCGTTTCCGGAGCTCCGCGAGGCACGACGGACCCAGCGGGAAGTGCGTAGCGGACAATTCGATCGTTGACCTCCGCGTAAATCCATTCCTTGTAAATGACGATGCCCGTTCCGCCGGCGGCGCCGGTCTGAACGGTTCCTCCGAAGCGCTCGATGCGATCCGCCTTTCCCCGGCCGGTTGTGTCGCGCAGAGCCACGAGGAATCCGCCGGGCTTGGGAACGTCATTTCCGTAATACGTGCCCGACCAGATGTTCACGTAAACCACCCCGCTCGAACTTACCGCCATGTGGCGAGCGTGACCTATGCCGTCGGCGAATATCGTTCCGCAGAAGCCGGCGGGCAAGGCCAACTTCGTATCGTCGCCCGGGCACGTTGCGCTCTTCGTCCTTTTCCGGGCGCCGGATTGCGGCTGGGCCGCGGCCAGGGAGCCGAGCGCGCAAAACGCGGCACAGCACAACGAAATTCGATTCAAGTGGAGTATACGCATTGAGTCCTCGAGCAATTTCATAGAAAGAATCCCGCGAGCCACTATAGCGGCGTGATAACTGTCTCGTGTTTGGAAATGGCGTCCAACATCGCGGTTCCGACGTGCAGATGTTGATCGACCAAGCGATGAGGCGTGTGCGCCATCCACTCCGCCAGGGAGATGTCTTCATAGACCGGGCTCTTGAAAATCTCTAAAAAGACCAGGTCAGTGTCGCCCGTGTTTTCGACGTAGTGCGGGTTGGACTGCAGGATGTATCCGACGTCGCCCTCTTCAAAGTCCATGGTTCTGGCGTCGCTGGCGGCGATGAAGACCGTCATCCGGGCTTTGCCGCTGATGTAGTATTGCCATTCATCCGCGTTGGGATGCCAATGCAGTTCTCTTAGACCGCCTGGTTTCAACCGCACGATCGCCGCCGAGATCGGCGTGACCGGGAAGATCTTCGAATCGACGATCTTCACTTCGCCGCCCCGGGTCGTCTTGGAGGGTTTCATTTGACTCGTATTGAAATCGAAGCGCTGGGGGACCGCGCCTGTTCCGCGCGAGGCGTGTGCTTGTTCGACGCTCAGATCTTCAGGCAGCCCGGCCTGGAAAATGAACAGCTCCCTTTTGGGGACGAGATGGAACGAGGACGCCGGAACACCAAAATTCTTAGCGAGGACTTCGGGCGGGGTGTGAGCGAGCCAGTCGGTAATCAGGAAGGTGTGGAACTCATCGAAGCGGCCATCGTCGAAGGCGAGCAGAAAGCGGCAGCCATCGGGGCCAAGGCCCTGAATGGAATGCGGCACGCCTTTCGGGAAGAGCCAGAGGTCGCCTTCGCTCACGTCGCTGACGAAACTCCGTCCCTGTGCATCGACCGCGGTGATGCGCGCGTTTCCGTACAGCATGATGGCCCACTCGGCCTCGACGTGCCAGTGCAACTCGCGCACGCCGCCGGCGGTAAGGCGCATTTCTACGCCCGCAATCGACCTCGAGATGGGCAGTTCCCGTACGGTGACCTGTCGTGTCCACCCACCGTTCTCTATGCGTTTGCGGGACAGTCCGAAGGAATACTTGAACGGGGGCACCGTGCCGTGGTCTGTCTCCGGCGGCCAAACGGAGTCCGGATTCGCCGTGTCGAGTGACCTGTTCTTCGGCCCCGGCTCACTCTCGTTTGGTATGTGATGATCCGGCGACCGGATCGGGGATGTGACCGCATCCTGCGCCGTTGCCGCGGCGACGGAAGCGGCTGCTGTTAAGGCCGCGGAGCCGGTTTGAAGAAGCCCCCGGCGCGTGATCTGCTCGCTCTGGATCGGTTCCGGCATGGAGTGCTTATCTTCTCCTTTTCGAGAGTCTTCGTGGCTGGGGTCACAGGATGTGGGCCGTTTCACGGATTCGCCCTCACCGGGGAGACGCCCGGAGCGTCGTTGAGATTCACGGCCCTCGATTCTATCCACGTTACGGGGTTCCGGCCGCGGAGGCAACCCCGGATAGTTCACCACGCGCGAATCCTGTAGCTTATCAGCCTTCGGATCCCCCCAAGACACTGGCGCGGCGCACCGGAAACGTGGAACTTGCCAACAGTGAATCCGCGACCGGGATGGAAAGCGGAAAACGAACGCTGTCACGCGGCCGGACCGTGGACGAATTCGATGTGGGCGTCGACAGAGGTGTAACCGAGCCCGGCGAAGGTTTTGGCGCGATGGCCTTGCCAGATCGGAGGTTGAGTTTCTTCGCAAGCTTTGCGCGGGTAGGGTCAGGGTGGTGCGAGCACCTCGCTTAGCCCTTGCTGGGGTCGTCGATTTCAAGCGCGGGGAAGAGCTTGTGGTAGAAGCCGCTGTCGCGCGAGAGCAAACGTGTGGCCTAGTGCTGGGCGTGAGCGCCGATGAGGCAGTCGGCCAGGATTCGGCTTCGGCTGCCGCGGCGGCGCCGGTAGCCGCGCCAGGCGCGACTGGCGAGGAAGTGGGCCTCCGCCGTTAGCGGCTGAACGCGAATTTCAGCGCTGTTCAGGAACGCTTCGCAATTGCGGCGGCTCTCGAAATGCACGCAGAGTTCGGCGTAGACGATATCGCAGATCGCTAGCGCGCCAAGGTCCGACGCGCGCTGGAGGGCCTCGGCGGAGGCCGCGTAGAAATCCTCGTTGGGAATGAGAATGTCGAGGAGGATGTTGGTGTCGATGGCCGTGATCATCGGTCCCGCGCATCTTCGATGAAATGATCCACGGAGGAATAGCGGAGTTTGGCGAAGGTCTTGCCGCAGTGTCCTTTCCATTTCGCGAGGTTGAGCTTTCCGGGCGCCCTTTTTAGCACGATGGAGCCGCCGGCGATTTGGAATTCGACCTCGATATCGGGAGAGAGCCCGAACCGGTCCCGGATTTCTTTGGGGATGGCGACCTGGCCGCGCTCGCCGATTTTCATATCTCCGAGTATGAATCGGGAATCATACCGCATCAAGGTCGAGGCGGGCGGAGACTTACTGGGCTGTGGCCCAGTACCCGCGTTTGGCGTTGACGAGCGCTTTGGGGTCGCGGACGTGGACTTCGATTTTGCGGAATTTGCCGTCCTGGTTGGGGTTGGTGGGGACGTAGGCGATCTGGTAATAGTCGCGGCCGTCGGCGAAGGCGCGTTCGAGGCCGGTGAGGAGGTCGTTCTGATTCTGGAAGGCCGTTCCTCCGGTGGCGGCGGCGAATTCGGAGAGGGTCATTCCTTCGTCGGTGGCGATGCCGTCCCAGGCGGCGCTGACGCGGGAGGTAGCCGAGGCCGCGCCGTCGCGCGAGGCGTCGAGGGTGGGCGAGGCGTAGAGGCCGCGGGAGTCGATGGTGTAGATCATTACGTTGGCCTTCGCGGCGATCTGGAGAATCGGCTCGATGAGGTTACTTATTTGCTCGATGGCGCGGGTGGAGCGGAATTCGGGGAAGTAGGCCTGGAGGAGAGTAAATGGGATCTCGCCAGGCGCAAATAAGAAGCCGTCGGAGATGAGCACGAGCGTGCGCCGGCCTGCGGCTCGCGAGAGTTGCTCGACCAGCGAGCGGAACTGAGTCAGAAACTGCGTGGTGGAGAACTGTTCGTACTCGGTGAGCGCGTTTGCCTGGCCAGGCAGGCCCTCCTTCAGAGCGGGGCAAGTTGGATCATGGTTGTCGCAGGCGACGCGGACGTCCACAAGGTGGTGTTCATAGGAGGATTCTTGAGCCTCCGACATAGCCTTCACGCTCTTGCGATAGATGGTGCGGAAGTTCTCTCCATCGAGGGATTCGAGAACGGCGCCGGGATTCGAGGTGAGGTTCTGGACGATTTCGGTCGACTCGCCGATGGCGATGACGGCGTATTCAGAGTTGCCCGGCTGCTCTTCGTGGAAGAGTTTTTCGAGGGCCTGCCGAACAGAGGCGAAGTTCCCGAACGAGGCGTGGAGCAGGTCCAGGCAGATGAGGTATACGTGCCGGGATGCGGGATTCGCGCGGACGCGGTTGGAACGGGTGGCGGCGTCGGGCGCGGCTGGTTCCGCGGCGGGAGGCGTGAGGTGGGAGATATCGGCGCGTTCGCTCGAGAAGGCGGTGATCTTTTGCTCGACGCCATCTTCGAAGACCTGGAAATCGGATTGGGTCAGGCCGAAGACGTGGTGGCCATCCTTGTAAGTCACGATCACGGGGACTAACACCTGGCGGACATTTACTTCGATTGTCCCGCCCGGGGGCGCCGCGGGACGAACCGGCGGACGGGTGGACGCGCTGCCGCTGTTGAGACTGGTGCCGGCCTTTTCGAGATTCGCGCGAGCCGTTGTGTTACCCGGGTCCAGTTGGAGCGCCTGCTGAAATTCGGCGATGGCTTGGGGGTGGTTGCCTTGTTCGAACAGGATGGCGCCGAGGTCGTTGTGGGCGGCGGAAAGGTTTGGGACGAGCTTCAGCGTTTGGCGAAGCTGGGCCGCGGCGCCGGTGAGATCGTGGGTTTGTCTGAGCGCGGCGGAGAGATAGTAACTCGCTTCGAAGCGCTGGGGAAGCTGTTGTTCGGCGGCCTTCAGGAACGGGATGGCGTCGGCGGGTTTGTCCGCGTTGAGTGCGGTGAAACCGTTGAACAGGATCTCATAGGGATCGTCCCCGGCGGCCGGCGGGGAAGAAGGTTCGCCCGCGCCCATCTTGCGGCGGGAGATGCTGGTGTCTTTGACGGAGCCTTCGAGCAAGTAATCGGAGAAGCGGTGGATGGTGTGGAGATCGCCGGCCGGGAAATGTAAGTCGGCGACGGCGAAGGAGGGAAGCCAGAGGGTCGAGTCGAGATCGGAGAAGGTGACGGGGATATAGCGGACGTCGCGGGAAAAGCGGTCAAAGCTCTCGCCGGGCCGAGGCTTTAAGGCGTCGGTGCGGAGGCGAAGGATTCGTTTGGTGGCGACATCGAGCCAGACGAGGCCCTGCCGCTGACCGTCGTTTGTGCGAAAGGCGAGCACGTGTGCCGGCCGGCCGGATTCGGTGATTCGGCCGAGAAGGCGGAACCGGGAACGGCTTTGCGTTTCCGGGAGTAGGTCGGCCAGCATGCCGATGAAGCCGGTGGCGACGAGGAAGGGACTTTCGGTCGGCGGCGGGGTACGTAACTCTTCGAAGGGATGGGTGCGGGCGATGTAACGGAATGTATCGTGGTGATCGACCCAGAACACGCGGGAGGGATCGAAGCGCATCTCGTGCGCCTGTTCGGCGAGGGAAACGTTGATCCATTCGCCGAGCATGGATTCCAGGCGCTTCCCCATCAGACCGAGGATGGGATCGAGCGGCGTCTGGTCCTGCGTGAACTCGAGCGCGCGGAGTTCGGGTACGGATTGGATCAGTTCTTCGCGGCTGCTATCGACGAAGGTTTGGCCGGCCAAGCCGCACGTGGCGAACGCAATGCTCGCGACTGCGAGACGGGGCAGCAAGCGCATGGAGACCCTGAGGGGATTTTACAATGACCGGGCGGTCGGGGGATGTCACGTGGACAGCGAGGCCGCCGGTGAGGAAGTTGCCGTCCATGGAGGAGCGGACGAACCGGGTGGCGTTGCAGCCGCTGGTTCGCCACCGCCGTTCCCGCCGGCTTACTAACCTCTTCCCGGGTCCAATTTATGTCCCGGTAACTCGGGCACAGGCTTCCGTGCCGGATCTAAATGTTGGTCTTCGGAGCTGACGTGAATCGTCTTGCCATCCCGAGTGGCCGAGCCGAAGATCACCGCACCACTACAGCAGCGGGCGCCATCCTCCGGCGCGGTAAACCGGGCGCTGTCCGATGCCGGCGGCGCCTTTCGCCATGCCGTGCATGAACTCGAGCGCTTCGGACAGCAGTGTTTCGTAGTAAGCATTTTGTTCGCCGTGTGGCCGCGGAACGCCAGCGGCTCGAAGAGATCGCCGAACCACCGAACATCTCGCAGGCCGCCGCGTTATCGTATTAACAACACTCCATGATCGAAAGAGTACTCGGCCATTACCGGATCGTCTCAAAGCTCGGAGCAGGTGGCATGGGAATCGTCTACCGCGCTCACGACCAACTGCTGGAGCGCGACGTGGCCTTGAAGTTCCTCGGCGGGACGCTCCAAGGGGAAGCCCGGCTGTCCTTACTGC
>VFSW01000280.1_pt1 | contig 71970 bp, 58 predicted proteins | sample 5358111 | NCBI WGS metagenome assembly VFSW01 (sample SAMN11554181, study PRJNA540505) | mine drainage metagenome | isolation source: sediment from site ElyBrook_90M | place: USA: Ely Copper Mine, Vershire, VT | collected 2017
AAGCCGTGCCCTGATACAAGGCGCTTTGGAGTGCGGCGGCTTGCCGCCGCTTTGGTTGTAGCGCCGGGCTTCAGCCCGGCATCGGGATGCCTCTTTCGTTGCGTCCGGCGCTCAGCGCGAAGCCAGGCTGATTGCTTCGACGCGGGCTTGGCGGATGAAGGCGCGCGCCAGATTAGCCGGGTACAGGACAAGGTTGAACCAATCCGCTCGATCACCCTGCGGGTGGTGAGCGCTTGGCGCCAGCAAGCCGTTAAGGCCGGCTTGGTACACTTGCCGCGCGATATTTTGCGGAACCTGATAAGCGTCTGCGGAGGTCCGCGGAAGGATCAAATCATCCAATTGAACGCGTAACGCGGCGCGCGTGGCCGGCCGGGTGAGGTCAACCAGCCGGTCCACGGTGATTTCGAATTCAACGCAGGCCATGGCTTCGGCATCCTGGCCCGCCCGGCTGGCAGCCTCGGAGAGCGACAGCTCTTTGGAGCCGCTGAAATACAGCGCGCCAAATTCACCGCGCAGGCTGTAGCGGCGCTCGCGGGTAAAGCTGGGTCCGGCCTCGAGAATGGTTTGAATATACTGGCTGGGAAGGCAGCGCCAGAAGCGCTTACGCCGCAGGGAGACAGCAGGCAGGCTTGGCCGGCGCTTGCCTCCGGTAATGGCTGTAAATGGTCTCAATCGGAAATGCCCGCCCGGACGTCTTCAACCACCGCGGCGACCAACTCGTATCCGGCCCGGTCCGCGAGCAGATTGAGAGGCACAAGCTTTCCCAGGGCGCGATTTTCCTGGTGAACCCAATGCCCCAGGCGGCCCGGCCGTATCACGCCCTTTGCCAGTTGCGTCAGCTCGAGCAGCCGCTGGAATCGAGCCGATTCCACGGCGTGCAGGTCGGCTTCATCTTTAAGCCATTTGCGCAGGGTTTCCACGGAAACCCCCAGCACGTGGGCCATCTCCGTATCGGTAAAGTCAAAGATTTCCTTCAGCCAGCGTCCCTTGTACTTTTCCGGGATCTCCAGGGTCGCGTTGCCGGCCAGATTCTTGGGTTGAGTTGCCATAGCCAATGTCCTGTGCTTTATACGCTAACTTCTACAGTATTTTTAACAGTATTCAGGCTGAATGTCAACCCTGCCCCCAAAGCGCCGCGTCGCGAGTTATTCCAGGCCGGGCTTTCGGCGCTTTCCGGCCAATCATCGCGCCGCCGGGCGGGCATTGCCGTCGATGAAGATCAGCTCGGAACTGTTCGGCAAAGGGAGCGCCACCTTAAGGCCCTGCCCCATCAGTTCCCGCCCAGTGGACGTGCGATCAGGAGCGCTGTGATCGTAATAGCGAAGCCGGTAGCGCGCCCGCGGCTCAAGTCCTTTCAGGGTGAAAGCGTGCGAGGGCTCGCCAGCGATCGTGCCGCGGAATGCGTAGACCACGCCGCGCCGGCGATTTGCGTCCCAGTACTCGATACCGTCCCAGTGGATGCCGTCGGGCCGCGGCGAAATGTGATAGAGGCTGGCATCGCGAATCAGGGGGCGCAGCTCGCTTTTGTACAGCGCAATTTCGCGCTTAGCCGCGGCGTGCTCTCCGGCGGACCACGCGTTGGTATCCTGCATGATGGTGAGCCAGCCCATCATGCCGCTGCGCAGCATATAGAGGAAGTTCTCGATGCGAGGCGCCGGCCACTTTTCAACGTAACTTTCCAGCATGGCGGCGGGTAGAACGTGACTGGCGTCGTAAAATGCCCGCCGGTTGGAGAGCGGATCGTAGGTATCTGTAATCGAGAAGTAGTCGCCGTGCGCGGCGCTGCCAAAATCCACCATTCTGCCGCCGTCGTTGCAGATTTCAAACAGCAGCCCGGGATGATCGCGGCGCAGTTTGGAATAGATCTGGTAGTAGGCGCGCACGGCGTGGTAGCTGACGTCGGTGGAGTTGGAGCTATCCACCCAGTAGGAGCCCCAGGACTTGTAGATGCACATGTTCAGCGGATCGGGAGCAGCGTGAGGGTGATCGGTGCGATCGCATCCGTGCGCCACCAGGTAGCCGTCGTGCTCCAGCATATCCAGACGGTAGTCGGTCACAATGCGTTCCACCTCGTGCTGGGCCCACTGCTTCGCCTGCGGCACTCCCAGGTCGATGGTTTGCCCCTTAAAAGGCTCCGGCTTCCAATCGGCGGGAAGGTCGGTCACCATCCAGTCGTGAACCTTGGGATCGCGCGCATTCAGGGCGCCGGGCCCGGTGGAAAGGCCTGCCTGAGTCCAGTCCACCCAAAGGCCGAATCGCAGCCCGTGCTGGTGGGCGTCGTCGGCGATGACGGCAAGCCCCCGCGGAAACTTGTGAGGATCCGGACGCCAGTCTCCCACGCCGCGGAACCAGCCGGCGTCAACGTGGAACATCTCCACGCCCAGCGCAGCGGAGTCGCGAATCATGCGGCGCGCGATATGCTGGTTGATCTCCATGCCCCCGCCCCAACTGTTGTTCACCACCAGCGGATAATTGGTGTCCTTCCAGGTAAGCGGGTTGCCAAGCACGGCGCGTACCCAGCGGCGCAGCACGTTGCCCGCTCCATCCGCACCGCCGTGGCAGCCGCCCACAAACACCACCGGCGACTCAAATTGCTCGCCGGGCTCAAGCCGTGTGCGGAATGGCCCGGGATCGGGGTTCAAGCCGATGGCTCCCTGAAGCGAATCTTTTTCCCGGCGGAGTGAGATGCGGGTGCGGCCGCTGAACTCGATGCCCGCGTACCAGCCGCTTTGCGCCGTGTCCTTCCTTTCCACCAGCGACCACGGGATGATTTCGCGCGGCTCATCCGGCCGCAAATCGCCATACGTGCTGGAAAGGCCCGTCCAGCGATAGCCTTCCTGCAGCGATACTCGATGCGTGCCCACCGCGGAAGGCGTGTTGGCGCCCTTTTCCACGTAAAGGTGCACCAGCGGCTGGCGCGGATCGACTTTCCAGTTGAATGCAAGGCTGTCTTGCAGCGGAATCCAGGTTTCGCGGCGGTCGAGGTTTTCAATCCGGATCTGGTGTTCGATGGGGCCGAAGGCCGCGCGCGTCCGCCACTCCCAGGTCAGCCGCAGGCGCGGCGGGGCGGATTCGTAGACAAAGAGGACACGCTGCCGACTGATCTGACTGGCATCGCGATCAAAGCTCCAGTGCAGAGGCACCGTTCTGCCCGCCACTTCCGCCGTCGGGATCAACGCCTCCGAAGCGGTATTCTCCCAAACCGGCTGGCCGGGCGCCGTCAGGCTTATCAGGCGCGGAGAAGCGGCGCCGGCTTCGAAAACAAGCTCTGTGTCGGAGGTCCGCAGCGTTGCGCCCGTCTGGCCGAGCGCGGTGAGGCGGAACGCGAGGCAAAGCAGACTCATCAAGCTGGCACGATGTGCCACAGACATGAAAACAGACTCCTGAAGAAAACGCTGATGCAGCGTATAAAACCAGGCGGCTTCGCGTCCTTTCTAAAGAATCGCGCGTCCGCCTGCAGCATGCACCGGCCAGACTTGCCACCTATTGCCGAAGGCAGTGCCAACCGTCGCCTGCGGTGGCAGAGTATAGTTTCTTTTCCTCCGGCACGCAAAGCGGCGCCCGCTCAGGCAGGGCCCGGATCGCTGAATTCCTGCCGGGGTAAGAGTGGATCGCGTGGTCTGCGCCAGCCTCCTTCCACTTTTTCGTCTCTCTTGCATCGACAGAAATTCCGTGTCATTGTCCCTAAGCGCATTATGGGAGGAAAAACCAAACCCGGTGAACTGCTGCAGGGCACGCTCGACATGCTGATCCTGAAGACGCTGCTGCGCGGCCCACTGCACGGCTACGCCATTGCGGAGCTGATCCACCAGCGTTCCGAGGAAGCTTTAAGAGTGGAAGAGGGCGCGCTCTACCCGGCGCTGCACCGCCTGGAGCTGCGCGGCTGGCTCGATTCCGAGTGGGGCGCCTCCGAAAACCAACGGCGGGCCAAGTATTACCGCCTTACCGCCGCGGGCCGCAAGCAACTCGCGGCTCAGGCCGAACGCTGGGGCCGCATCTCGGCAGCCATCGCCCGCGTGATGGCGTAAGAAGCTATCACCAGTCAGCCGCCAGCCATCTGCAATCGATAGTGGATAGCTGATTGCTGATGGCGAATGTCTAACCGTTTGCTGAAAAGCGTTTCGGACGTGTCATGCAGAGCGAAGCGAAGCGGGTCGCATCCGGACTGGCAAACGATTAAGCCCGCATTGCCGCCCGGCGGCAGCTCGGCAATCCAACCTTGCTGAAGGAGGCAACCCGCGATATGTGGACCTTCACCTGGCTTGAATCGGTTTGGCACGACTTGCGCCAGGGGCTTCGAACCCTGCGCAAGGATCCCGGCTTCACGGCTGTTGCCATCATCACACTCGCCCTCGGCATTGGCGCCAATACCGCGATGTTTAGTGTGGTCAATGCGGTCCTGATTCGGCCGCTGCCTTACGCGGCGCCAGGCCGCCTGGTTTCCGTCAGCGACTATTTCCAGGCGAGGAAGAGCGCCATCGTCACGGACCCGGACTTCACCCTTTGGAAAAATCAGAACCAAGCCTTCACCGATCTCGCGGCTTACGGTGGCGGCGCCGACTACAACTTGACCGGCCAAGGCCGGCCGCAGCGAGTCACGGGATGGGCCGTCACGGCAACTTTTCTGCCGATGCTTGGCATTCGCCCGTTTCTTGGCCGGAACTTTCTGGCGGAGGAGGACCTGCCGGGCAGCGGGATCGACACGTCCAAGGTTCCTGTCGTCATCATCACGCATCGGCTTTGGGACCGGCTGGGATCACCGCAGGGCATTCTCGGCAAGCGATTGATGCTGGATGGGGCTGCCTATACCGTTATCGGAGTGTTACCCGTCAATTTCAGATTTCCGGCTGAATCCCAACCCGACCTCCTGCGCCCGCTCGGGCTTGCACCGAAACCGGTTTGGGACATGCGAAAGCCGATGGCGCTGCTGCGCGTTATTGGCCGCCTGAAGCCCGGAATTTCCATCGGGCAGGCCGCCGCCAACATTGGTTTGATGAACCGCCAGATTGTGGCGCAATTGCCGCCGCCGTTTGCGCGCTTTTACGCCGGCGTGCGTGCGGATGTTATGCCGCTCGACCGCCAGCTTGTGGGGAACGTTCGATCGTACCTCCTGATCCTTTTAGGCGCGGTGGGCTTTGTGTTGCTCATCGCCTGCGTCAACGTGGCCAATCTGCAATTAGAGCACACCACCAGCCGGCGCAAGGAAATCGCGGTGCGAATGGCGATTGGCGCGGGACGAGGACGGGTGATCCGGCGCCTGCTGACGGAGAGCCTGCTCATCGCTGTTGCGGGCAGCGTGTTTGCACTGGCGATTGCCTACGGCGCCGTTCGCGTGCTGCGTGTGCTTGCTCCTCACGAGCTTCCCAACCCGGCCGCCATAACTCTCGATCCCTGGGTGCTGGTTTTCACGCTGGCCCTTGCCGTTCTTGCCACAATTCTGTTTGGCTTGGCGCCTGCAATCCAGGCTGTGAAGACAGACCTCAACCAAACGCTTAAGGAAACGGGCCAGGGAGAGCCCCGGTCGCATTTCCGGCTGAGAAATCTGCTGGCCATCGCCGAGGTTGCCCTGGCCGTGGTGTTGGTGGCCGGATCGGGGCTTCTGATCCGCAGCTTCAGCCGATTGATGGATGTCGATCCCGGATTCAATCCCGGTGATCTTTTGACCGCGCAAACCTGGCTGCCTCTCCCTCGCTATTCGAAGCCTGAACAGCAAATCACCTTCCTGCAGGACCTCCTCAGCCGGGTGAAGGCTCAGCCGGGAGTCACGGATGCAGCGGGCGGGACAGGCATGCCATTCTCCGAAGTCCAGCTCATGGATACTTTCTTTGTTGAGGGCCAGCCCGCGCTGCCGCCAGCCGCGGGACAGGCGGTTCCTCTGACTTCTGTAAGCGTGGATTACTTCTCCACATTGCAAATTCCGTTGGTGTTGGGACGATTCTTCACAGCCCACGATGCCCAGGGCAGCCTGCCGGTGGTCATTATCAACCTGGCATTCGTAAGACGCTTTCTAAATGGTCAAAATGCGCTTGGCAAGCGTATCCGGCTGGGACGGCCCACGGGCGACTGGTCGACCATAGTTGGCGTGGTGGGCAACGTGCACTACCGCGGCCTTGACCGCGGCGATGAACCGCTGATCTTCACGCCTTACTGCCAGGGTCCTGCGCCGTATATCAGTCTTCTTGTCCGCACCGCTTCCAATCCTGTGAGCCTTGCCGCCTCACTCCGTGCCCAGGTCCAGGCGGTTGACAAGAATCAACCGGTTTTTGACATGCAGAGCATGCAGCAGAGAATTGATCAGTCACTTGGCTCTCGCCGCTTCAACACTTTCCTCCTCACCGCCTTCGCATTGCTCGGGCTGGTGCTGGCCGCGGTCGGGCTTTACGGAGTGATTTCCTATTCCGTCACACAACGCACCCACGAGATCGGAATCCGGATGGCGCTTGGTGCGCAACGCCCGGAAGTTCTGAAAATGGTCTTGCGTCACGGCTTATTTCTGGCGGTGGCCGGCGTAACAGCGGGGTTGGCTGCGGCAACCGGCCTCACACGGCTGCTCGCCAGTTTGCTCTACGGCGTGAAGCCGCTTGATACAATCACGTTCGCGCTTGTTCCTATCGTCCTGATCGTGGTTGCGCTGCTCGCCAGCTACATCCCCGCCCGCCGGGCGACCAAGGTTAATCCGACGGTGGCCTTGAGGCACGAGTGACCGAAATGGATTGCCCGGAATGTGGACTCCCCGCAACAACGGCGGATCGTCTCTCTCAGGCGGGCGCGCAGCCACAAACAATGAGGAAGGGTGTACTTCTCATTGTGTGAGCTGCGCCGCAGGCAGAATTCTGACGTGCTTCATGGGAACGCCGTCGTCAGCACTCCAAGGCTGGCGTAATCCCCAACTCGAGTCCCGTTGGGAAGTTCAGCCAGGGCACGGCCCATCGGCGCTCCTCTTCTTAAAAATCTAGAGTAGAGAAGCAGATCGGTAATCTTAATCAGCGAACGGTATGGGCTAGTAGTCGCGTCGGCGTGTGTCGCGACCCCGGCCGCCGCCTGGCGCCGAGGAGCCGCTGCGCAGGGGCCGCGCTTCGTTTACGGTCAAGGCGCGGCCATCGAAATCACGGCCATTCAAGCTCCCGATCGCCCGCGGCATATCCTCGTTCTTGGCCAGCTCAACAAAGCCAAATCCACGCGTCTGGCCGGACATCTTGTCGCGAATGACCACTGCCGACGCGACCTCGAAGCCCGCGTTGACTACAAAATCGTTGAGGGCACTATCCGAGATGTCATGGGGAAGATTACCGATATAAAGTTTAGTTGCCATTGCATTCTCCTTTTCAGGGCTTGCCCTTGGGCCCGCCCGCCTACACCTGACGCCTGCACGAGACGCGGTCCTAACATCGCGCGATGGCTTCCATGCCGTCGTTAAATGCATCGAACGCAGAGAGGGTAACGCTCGCCGCAAGTGTCTGCTTCTTGCTGCTTCCAATAATTGCCGCCGCTCATAAGGAACGCCGCAATTTGAGCGATACGGCAAGTCCACGCAGGCTGCGAGCATCCTTTTGGAGACTTGACCGGGGGGCTAGCCCCACGCGGAGCGCGCCCGTTGCGCTGCAGCCAGCCGGCGCTGTTCATTCAGCTCAAGAATCGCTGGGGCGAGGATTCTTTCTTGCGAGCGGAGATGGCGGGGCGTGCTGGACCAGGTATTCCCGGATGTCGAGCTCTTCGATGCTCAGGTGGGCCACGGCCCGCGATTCTTTCGACTCGGCCTGCAACTCGTTTTTCAGGCGCACAAAGCAGATGCCCGGGCCGTCCTGAAGCTTCAGAGCCGCCGGACGAAACGCCCCAATTTGAACGTTCACCGTAAAGTTGCGCACTTCTTCCGCATCAATCACCACAAAGTTGTAACTTCTGGAACCATCGGCAACCTTGAAACCGACATACTGGATGTACATGCGGAATTCCTAAGCAAGATTCTTCGAGCCGGGATTGTGCTTAGCCATACCGGCCCTGGCGAAGAAAACCCGATCGTCAGCAACCGGAGTTTGCCTTATTTTTGGCGCAAGTCCGGCGTCTGTTTAGCCTCCAGCAACTTTTGATATGCGCGGGTGCTTTTTCGGCGCAGAAGCTTGCGCTGCCGTGCGCTGCCAAACCTGGCTTTGTCACCATTTTTCTCCGACATGGCTTTCTCCCTTGCGAACTTCTATATCGTGCTCGAAACAACGGCCGACCCGGCTCGGTCGGATTGCCCACCCCCGCTACCCACCGGCGTCGCGGGCCGGGGGGGCGGCATCTCCCCCGCCCCACCGCGGGAACCCGCGGGGGCGCCACCGCTCCCCCTCAGCCATAAAGCAGCTTCTGCGCGCTCACTCTCGCCAGGCGGGTAAACCAAAACCAGACCGTCACGGCAAGCATCGGCGTGGCGTGAGAATTGGTCCTGATTTTTCATGATGAAGCCGAGGGCCTGCATCAATTGATCTGAGTAGCGTCCATTGTTGAAGCGTATTCCGTCTGGATGCGAGGAAGAAGGCTGTGTCCAACAGTCGCACACCAAATCCAGGTATCCTCCGCTTCTATCTGACCAGACGCTTACATGATCCAGGGCTGTTCCAGGCTCTGCCCGGTATTCAATCCGCAGTGAGGTTGGCTTGGCAATTTTTGCCAGGTCTTCCCAGGCTAGAATCAATGCAAATTCAAAGGCCTTGTCTAATTCCATGCTGAGTCTTCCCTTCACAATCGGATCGCTTCGATGTTCCTGAAGCGAATGATGCGGCCGGGATCCTTCCCCGCAAAGTAATAAGGGCTTTTTGGGGCCGAAGGCGCTATAGCCGCGAGTCCGTTGAATCCTGATCCTCATAGTTCACCGCGAACGCAGCCGCCCGTTTCCGGCCGGCACGCAAAGCGCATATGCGCGGCTGCCCCGGGCTGCCAGGATGCCATCCGCACAAAGCCCCACTGCCAGAAGCAGTAATGGGAGACCTGTTGGCCAGGGCTTCCATAACAGCACCAGGAGCAAAGGGGTGATGAAAACCCATGTCATTCTTTTGGCGAACATTGGAAAACCTCGGTTCCTGTTAAGTCTGGAACTCCGCTCTGCGGGGGGAGAGGGCGGCCCATGCCACCCCAACCGACCGCGAATACCTGCCTGCTTTAGGCTCCGGCATGAGCGACGTTCTTGTGGAAGGTTGAATTCGAAACCTCATAGGTTTGAACCTCGGGAGTTCCTTCAACCACCTTCGCCAGGGCCTTCTGAACTTCTGTATAGGCCCCCTGGTTATAGGTTTCAGCGTTCTCTCTCAGGTCCCAAATGCTTATTGCGATCGCCTTCAATCCCCCGGGAGCCACCAGCGTGATTTCGTCCCGGAAGCCTTTCTGCTTCCGCAGTAAGGGAATGACCTGGTTTTCCATGGTCTGGTTAAATTCCTTGGTACTATTGGCTTTGAGATTTATGGATACACTTCGTGCAAACATGGCAACCTCCTGTGGGCTGTCTTCTAAGTGGTGCGATTGCAGATGACCCGACTTAGTTCAGGCGACCTGGAGAGGGGTTTGGGAGAGGCCTATCTCATGAATAATAGTACGCAGATTAACTTTACATGTCAAGTTAAATCAGGCATGATCAAAATCGATTAAGCAATGTTAGTTAACCCTGGGAGGAGTCCGGTGGATGTCCCTTTGGTGATCAAGCACCGCCTGGAAGAGCTGGGCCTGGACCAGCGCGACCTGGCGAGCGCGGCGCAAGTGACTGAATCCTACATTTCGCAATTATTGACCCGGAAGAAGGCGCCTCCGTCGCCTGATCGGACCGATATTTACGAGAAGTTGGAAAAGTGTCTGAAGCTTCCGAATGGCGAGCTGGCGAAGCTGGCGGATTTGCAGCGCCGTGGAGAATTAAAGAGGAAATTGGCCGACCCACCCAAACCGCTGTTTCAGGGAGTTCGAGAGTTGGTTCTTCGAAAATGCAAACCCGGCAAACGGAGCCAGGTGCGGGTGATCTTTGAGAATCAGCCCTTCGGCGAACTCGAACGCCTGGTTACCCACAAGCTCCTGGAGGTTGTTAAGAGAGTTGCCAAGGAGGAACTGCAAAGCGAAAACTGGCTGCGACGGATGGCTCGCCTTGGCAAGCGCACCTACGAAGAAATGCGCGTTGCCATTCTCGAATTCCTGGATACGGATGTCTTCAACCTGTCGATCGAGAACTGCGTGTCCTTCCTGGATCCGTTGGTTGAATCCTGGGACATCGACCTTGAGACTTTTGCCATGGAAATTGTCTTAAATCACAGAGTCGCCGGAGGGCGGCGAAAGAAATTTGAGTTTGTTGAAAAGGAGGTTGAACCAGCTTCAGGCGAAGAGCCGGGGTTCAAGGAATTCCTGCGCGATTCTTCCCTTAGCGGCGATGCCACCAAAGAGGAAATCGAGTTCCTCAAAAAGCTGAGGTTCAGGGCAAGACGGCCTAAAGCACTTTACTATTACCGCGAGTTGCAGAACCTCAGGGACCCTCTCCATTTTCGTAACGGCCTGCCTCAAAATTTCTGACGATTTTGCGCCTGTCAAGCCCCCGGAGGAAACAACTTTGAGGTGAGCCCTGCGTGGAGCGCTTGGGCATTGGTTGCTGGTTGCCGCTTGAGTTTGCCGCCCGCTGCCTTAGAAAGCCCGGGCTAGCCGGTGCATGAAATGGTCCATCGAATAGTCCACCCCCATCCGCAGCACAAATGGGTCGCTCACGTCTGAGAGTCCAAAAGTTGGTTCGAGGCGGATCGTCCAATGGGGCAAAAGCGCATAGCTGAAGACCGGCCCGAGATACTGCTGTTGCCTGTGCCAGTAGAATCCGAATTGCTGGTTATCCCCCAGCGCCCCCATCATCTCGAGCCCAAAGCCTAGTCGCCGCAGCGAAACTGCTCGTGGCGCCGACATTCCATCCATGCCCGGCTTTCCCACCGTGTTCTTACCCGTAGTCATCCCCGTATATTCCGGCTGGCGGAAAACGCCCCAAACGTAGCCAAAGGCATTCTCGTGGCTCTCCAGCCCTGTCTCGCTGATGAAGTTGAAGGTGAGGTTCACGCGTCGCCAATCGTGATACACGATCGCGCGTTGCTCGAAGGTGTGCGCCGGCAAGTTCCGAGCCACGGAGAGCGGACCCGCCAGATCCTCCCCGCCGAATCCGGAGACTTCCATCTTGAAAAGCGCGGCTTGATTCAAGTCCTCGTACTCGCCGTACAGCGTGAAATTCAGCAGGTGATCGTGTGGAAAAAGGCGAAAGTAGGTGTTGAATCGCAGACCGCCGAACGTGGCCGGCAAACCAAATATTTGTTGCTCCTCTGCCATGAACCCCGCTGACCAGCGTGAAGTGATTCCGTACGACGCCATTTCCATCCCCGTGAAGAAATCGGGGCCCGTGCGTGCGGACTGGAAATCGGGCAGCATCATAACCATCATCGTGTCTTTGGGGATTGGGTAGTTAAAGGCGGTGAAATAAGGGTCCATCTGCGCGTCCGGCATAGACTGCGCCACCAGGCCCGCTGGAAGCAAAACCAGCATGAAAGCCATTTGCAGCGGCAGATTCCAAAACGAATGTCCTGTGTTTTCCAATCGGCTGTGCGCGATTTCAGGCGAGCTCACTTCTGCGGATGGTCGTGCATGCCCGGCACCGCGTCCAGGTTCTTGCTCGCCGGTTTCTTGCACAACTCCTTTCTCTATGTGATCCGGAGGCGATTGAACACGGGAACTTTGACGAAGTCCACGATGAATGCAAAGGCCGCTGCCGCCACCAGCGTGCCTCCCAAAACAATGATCGGTAGAGGAGTCATGGCGATTCCGCGCACAGCCAGCGTCGATATGATCAAAACATCGCAGGCGGTCGCCACATTGACCCAAAGACTTGGGTGAGAACTCCACAGTCGCCGGCGTTCGCGAATGGCGTAGATCGTCGCCTCACTGCCAAACGCAAGCGCCACCATGGCCAGGGTTCTCAGGGGCTCGATTCCGAGTCCCATCCGAAATTTGCCGATAGCCAGCGTGGCGGTGCAAAAAACCAGCAGACCGCTTGCCATAACCACGCCTGCGATCGTCAATTTGCCGATTCGCCAGGCATTGGGCATGGGGGAAGGCCGCACGTTATCCGTCGTCAAGGACATGGTCAGAAAGTCGCCGGTGATCATCAAGATAACCATGAGCATGGGGGTCAGGATCGCCTGTCGGGTCATGACCAGTCCAACGGCCAGAAAGAGAACCTGCACAATCTTCTTGATCACGGAGTACAGGGTGTAGGTCAGGATACGCTGGAACGTCACGCGGCCTTCTTTTACCGAGGCGACAATGCCGCCGAGTCCGGGTTTGGTCAGCACAATGCCGGCCGCCGACTTGGCAACGTCGGTGGCCGTGGATACAGCGATTCCCATCTGCGCCTGGCGCAGAGCCGGCGCGTCGTTGGCGCCGTCGCCGCACATGCCGACGGTGTGGCCACCCTTCTGGAATGCCTTGACGAGGTTGTACTTTCCCTCAGGTAGAACGCCGGCGAAGACCGCGAAATCCTCGGGGCGAACACCGTCGGGGATGGGTCCGGGTGGACAGACGGCTCCATCAAGACCTACCGCGCGAGCCACGATGGCTGCCGTCGCCGGGGCATCGCCCGTCACCATGACGGTGCGGACACCCAGGGTGTGCAACTCCGTAATGAGCGCCGCCGAATCCGTTCGAGGGGGATCGCTAAGAGCGATGATTCCGGCGAGCTTCACCGCCTGCGGCGGACCCACCGCGACCGCCAGCACCCGGAAGCCCTGTGCCTCCAGTTGGCTCGCTGTCGTGGACGCATCGGGCGATGCTTCGGTGAGGCCCATGACCGAGGCAAAGGCTCCCTTTACGGCGCGCACCGTGGCGCCGCCCGCATCCACAGCCGTGGCCTCAGACATCTTTGTGGCGGAATCGAAAGGCACAAATTTACTCAGTTTCGGCAGATCGGAGACGGCGGCCTGGGAAGCGGCGGAGCGAATGGCCGCATCTACGGGATCCTGCCCGCCATCCGAGCTGGCGAGGGCGGCCATTCCCAGAACGTGGGCTTCGTCAAAGCCGGGCATCGGGTGTACGGCGGTCACCTTCAGCTCGTTGCGCGTCAACGTGCCGGTTTTATCCGAGCACAGCACATCGATGCTTGCCGCTTCATCCACGGCGGAGAGCCGTGTTGGCAGGACACCCAGATGGGCGAGAGCCTGCGCTCCGAAAGCCGCCGCAAGCGTAAAGGTAGCCGGCAGCGCGACTGGGATCGACGCCAGAACCGCCGTGAGCACCAGGGGAATGATCTCGCTACCCGGCATCTTGAGAGCGTAGGCGTACCCTACCAGCAACACGGTAAGTACGCCATTGAACATGGCAAGATTGCGTACGACGCGGAGAACGGCCTTCTGCTGGGAACTTTCAACGTGCGCGGTACCAACCAGCTCCGCGGCGCGTCCAAATTTTGTGCGCGCTCCGGTCGCCGTTACCTCCGCAACCGCTTCACCGCGCTGCACCAGCGCTCCTGCATAGGTTCCCACCCCTGGCCCAGCTTCAATAGGCATGGATTCGCCGGTGAGCATGGATTGGTCCAGCAGGACCTCGCCTTCCGTCAGGCGCACGTCGGCGGCTACCACGGCGCCCAGCGATAGCTTCACCATATCGCCAGGCACGAGGCCGGCGGCGGGTACAGTGGCCCAAACATTATCGCGGCGGACCGACGCGTTCAGCGCAAGCCGCGACTTGAGCGCGGCAAGAGTTGCCTGGGCGTGCCCTTCCTGCAAGAGTCCGAGCACGGCGTTGAAGACCAGGAGAGCCGCGATGATCGCGGCCTCAAGGTACTTGCCGAGCACCAACTCGAGCACGATCGCAGCCTCGAGCATCCATGGAACCGGCGCCCAGAACTTGGCCAGCGCCCTGCGCAACGGATGCAGCGCCGTGTCAGGCATGGTGTTTGGACCGAATTTCTTGAGCCGGAGGCTGACTTCATCGCTCGTGAGGCCGGTCGAGGACGGGGCATCCTCAGGGGTTGATTGCGGAGTCATGCTTGATCCTCCATGTCATGCGGGCGTTTCCAGTCCGCTGTGGCAGCGCCCGCCAGGTAAGGGGCCATAATCCAACCTCACTTCGCGAGCAGCTTGCGGATAGACATTAATTCCTGCCGGCGTTTCGCGGTGGTTTTTGGATACGCCGCCTTAAGTTGACTGAGCGAATCAAGGACAATTTGGGAAACAATCAGCCGGGCATTTTCCTTATCATCGGCGGGAACGACGTACCAGGGTGCGTGATGGGTGCTTGTGGCGCTCAGGCAAGCCTCAAAAGCTCTCATGTATTGCTTCCAATATTTCCTTTCGTGAATGTCCGCGAGGCTGAATTTCCAGTTCTTGTCGGCCTCATCAATGCGCTCCAGAAATCGCTTCCGTTGTTCTTGCTGGGAAAGATGGAGGAACACTTTGACGGTCCGCGTACCGTTACGATAAAGGTGGCGCTCCAGGTCAACGATGGAGCGATACCGCTCCTCCCAGAGAGTTTTCTCGTCGCGCAACTCTTCCGAAAGCCCCTGGTTGCGGAGAATCTCCGGATGCACCCGAACGACCAGCACTTCCTCGTAATAGGAACGATTGAATATCCCGATCTGCCCGCGCTCCGGAAGCCGGCGGTTCGTGCGCCAGAGAAAATCATGTTCCAGCTCGTCGGCGCTCGGCTGTTTGAAGCTGAAAACCTGGCAGCCTTGCGGATTGATCCCCGACATGACGTGCCGGATGGCGCCGTCCTTCCCGGCAGCGTCCATCCCCTGGAAAATCAGCAGCAACGCATAGCGGTTGGATGCATAGTGAAGGCGTTGCAGCAGGCTCAACTCCTCGACGTGCTCTCCCAGTAGTTTTTGATACCGCTCCTTCGTCTTGCAAAAAGGCTTCACGATCGTCGGCCACTCTTTCAGTTTGACCTTTTCTCCGGGCCGCACGCGAAAATCTTTGGCATTGATTTTCATACTCGTCCTTTCGGTGTCGCAAGTTCGGTCGGTTGCGCCCAGCGCCTACGGAGTTTAGCAGGACGTTGAAGCAGCCTTCGCCCATGCCGCCTGATGCTTGTAAATCTCGCGCCCCGTCTTCTCCGTTTCGACCGGATGCTTTCCCTGCCGAGGCATACCAGTGGTCGGGTTCCCCTTCAGAAGCGGATCGAGCGCCTGTTTCTCAGGCAGTGGGATGCGGATTTTCTGCTTGTGGTTTGACATGAAATTTCTTGATTCCTTGGGCTGGTGTTATCCAAAGACATCATCTGTCCACCTAGCTATGATCGCTTTGAGTCGTTGTTCCTGCAAGCGCATCCGGCAACAATCGATCCGGCAGAACCTGTCCCCAGGTCTGATCGACCGTCATCTTCCGGGAAAACTGTCCCATGGCGCCTGCCAGTGGCGAGCGTTAGAAGTTTGATTGCCTCCTCCTCTTCCAGCGTCGGGTAAGGTTTCGCCGTCCGTTCAAACTGCGCTTTGGCCGCTGAAATCATGACAGAGTAACGCTGGATCACGTGATTCTCAACGGTCTCCCTCCACTTTTCCACCTCTATTGCATCGACAGAAATTCCGTGTCATCGTCCCTAAGCGCATTATGGGAGGAAAAACCAAACCCGGTGAACTGCTGCAGGGCACGCTCGACATGCTGATCCTGAAGACGCTGCTGCGCGGCCCACTGCACGGCTACGCCATTGCGGAGCTGATCCACCAGCGTTCCGAGGAAGCTTTAAGAGTGGAAGAGGGCGCGCTCTACCCGGCGCTGCACCGCCTGGAGCTGCGCGGCTGGCTCGATTCCGAGTGGGGCGCCTCCGAAAACCAACGGCGGGCCAAGTATTACCGCCTTACCGCCGCGGGCCGCAAGCAACTCGCGGCTCAGGCCGAACGCTGGGGCCGCATCTCGGCAGCCATCGCCCGCGTGATGGCGTAAGAAGCTATCACCAGTCAGCCGCCAGCCATCTGCAATCGATAGTGGATAGCTGATTGCGATTGTCTAACCGCTTCCTGAAAAGCGTTTCGGACGTGTCATGCAGAGCGAAGCGTCCCGGCAGGTGAAGAATCAAGGGAATCAGCAGATCCTTCGTCGTCTGCGGCTTCTCGGGATGACAACTTCCAGGGTTTTTTAACAAACCGCCAAACGAGGCAGTCATGTTACCTGAATGGCTCACAGCTTTCCTGCTTCGTATCAAGGCGCTCTTCAAGCGTCGCCAGCTTGATCGCGACCTGGAAGATGAGCTGAACTTCCATCTCGCCATGCGCGAAGCGAAGCAGGCCGAATCCGGCACGCCAGCCGATGAAGCTCACTATGCCGCGCGGCGGCAGTTCGGCAATCCCACCTTGCTGAAGGAGGCGACCCGCGACATGTCGACCTTTACCTGGCTTGAATCACTCTGGCAGGATATTCGGTTCGCGGCTCGCTCTCTCCGCAAAAATCCGGGATTCACAGCGGTCGCGGTGATCACGCTGGCACTCGGCATCGGCGCGAACACGGCGATCTTCAGTTTCGTGAATGCCGTGCTTCTGGAGCGGCTGCCTTATCCACACCCTGAGCAGATCGCGATGGTGTGGGAGAAGCCGCCGGAGGGCGGACGCAACGGCATTTCCACCATGAATTTTCTTGATTGGAAGCGCCAGAACACCGTCTTCGCGGCTATGGCGGCGGAGACCGGCGGCTCGATGACTCTGACCGGAGGCGACCGGCCCCTGCAGCTCCAAGGTTCCCGAGTATCGGTACCCTTCTTCAACATCTGGGGTGTGAAGCCCATGCTCGGGAGAACGTTTGCGCCCGATGAGGATCAACTCGGCAAGAACCAGGTTGTGGTCCTTAGTCACAGAGCCTGGGAAAGCCGATTCGGCGCCGACCCGAAAATCATCGGTCGGACCATTAGCCTCAACAACAAGCCCTACACGGTGATCGGCGTGATGCCAGCCGGGACCTCTTTCGACCGTAGCCGGGATCTTCTTTGGATTCCGCTCGCCTTCGAGTCTAAGGAGATGACCCGCGATTATCGTTGGATGATCTGCTGGGCGCGGCTAAGGCCTGGCGTGACGCTGCAGCAGGCGCGGGAGCAGATGAAATCCATCGGCGCGCGGATCGCGCATGATTATCCGGAGTCGAACAAAGGCTGGAGCGTCACCGTCGACCGGTACCAGGACACTTTCGTAGATGAAAGCTTGCGGCGATCCCTCTGGGTGCTACTGGCCGCGGTAGGTGCGGTGCTGCTGATCGGGTGCGTCAATTTGGCCAACCTACTGTTAGCACGCGGCGCGAGCCGCGAGCGTGAGGTCGCGGTGCGGTCGGCACTGGGGGCGAGCCAAAGGCGGCTGGTGCGTCAGTTCCTTACGGAGAGCGCACTGCTCTCTGGTTTCGGAGGAGTGGCCGGTCTTCTGGTGGGCTACGGCCTCATGAGGGTCTTTAAGCCTTGGACACCACTTTTCAATCTGCCGGTCGAAGCCGATGTTCAACTCAACGGGCACGTGCTGTTGTATGTCGCCGCAGTGGCGATCGTCACCGGAATGCTCTTCGGCATTGCGCCTGCCATTCGCTCCGCTCGCTCCGACCTGGTGGACTCTCTCAAAGAGGGCGGGCGTACCGCCAGTTCCGGCACGGGCCGGAAGCGGGTGCGCGATGGGTTAGTGGCAGCCGAGGTCGCATTAGCGTTTGTCCTGCTTTCAGGCGCGGGGCTTCTGGTTCGTAGTTTCTACCAGTTGCAGCAAGTCGACCCGGGCTTTGAAAGCACGAATGTGATCACCATGGGGCTGCCGATGTCGTCAGCGCAATACCCCAACGGGCCTCGAATCATCAGCTATATTGACCAGGTAAGAGAGAAGCTTGACGGCCTGCCAGGCGTCCTTGCCGCCGCCACAACATCAGCGCTTCCGTTGGAAGGCTGGAGCGACGTCATGCCGTTCCTGATCGAAGGGCGGCCTTTCGTGGACATGGCCAATCGCCCGGGCGCCGGCTTCAAGGAGGTGAGCCCGTCCTATCTTTCCGCCGTCCACATGCGGTTGCTAGAAGGGCGATGGCTTGCGGAAACAGATACCGCCGCAAGTCTGCCCGTGGTGGTAATCAACGAGCCCATGGCGAATCGCTATTTCAAAGGCGAAGACCCCATCGGCAAACGAATCCTGGTTCAGCAGATCATTCCTGGACAGCCCGCTGTCGGACCTGAAATAGCTTGGCAGGTGGTCGGCGTGGTGGCCGAGGAAAAGTCAAACGGCCTCCACTCTTCGGTCGAGGGCATGTACGTTTCCTACAAACAGAGCCCCACCACCAACACGGCCCTAGTGGTACGAGCCGCGATGGATCCAGGCCGTTTGGTGAAGTCAATCGAGGCGGCCATATGGCAGCTCAACAAAAGTCAGGCCCTCGACGGCATCAAGACACTGGACGAGATCAAATCCGATTCGCTAGGTCCCAATCGGTTGAGGACCACCCTGCTGGGCATCTTCGCGGCGCTGGCGCTTTTGCTCGCGGCCATCGGAATTTATGGCGTCATCTCATGTTCTGCTGCCCAGCGCACCCACGAGATCGGCATTCGCATGGCTCTCGGCGCCCAGTCCGGCGATGTCTTGAGGCTGGTGGTGGATCAGGGGCTTCGTCTGGTCCTGGCTGGGGTCGCCATCGGCTTGATAATAGGGTTCGGTCTCATGCGTTTCGTTTCGAGCCTCCTTTACGGCGTTCGCCCGTCTGATTCGCTAACATTTGCCGTCGTCTCTGTGGTGCTCACCGGCGTTGGGATACTGGCCAGCTACATTCCGGCCCGTCGGGCTACCAAAGTTGATCCCATGGTGGCGTTGCGCCATGAGTAAGTGACAGGGGGTAGATTCCTGGCGCCCAGCGCCTGCCGGGAGAGGCGAGTTTTTAACTTGACAGTAGTATATAGATAGTACATAATCTGGACGGTACTATAATCTCGCGCCATTTCCCCCGGAGGCTCCTTATGCCTGCTCACAGGTCACTTCGGCCCGTCCAGACTCAATCGCAGTTTCTTATAACCGCAGTCGGTGCTGCCGTGGGGGCAGGGGCTTGCGCTGCCCTGGGGACGGCAAGTCGTCCCCTTGCGGCGGGGGTCCGCGTTGTCGACGGTCAGAGACCGCGCCTGCGGCCGATTATTAAAAATACCCGTAATTTTCATTTTTTTTACGGAATGAACCCAATCATGATTGAAAACAAATAACTTGCTAAAAAACGAACCCAATCGAACCCAATTTTAATGTTCTTATTTGACTTAAAGTACTGAAAAAACATGAGATGTGTCGAAAGAACGACCCAATCAGGTTAAACGATGCGTAATCAAAGTGATACGAAGACGCTCGGAGGCACATTAGAAGTCCCGGCGTAATTCGGATGGGATCCTCCGCAGCCGGTTCAGGGTTACGAACCGGAGACGGAAGGTACCCAGCCACCAGTCGGCATTAGAACGGAAGCCAGCGGCCTGGTGCGGTGGTCACGCTTCAACCAGCGAGCGGGCTGCGGGGCTTTGACCCTTCAGGGGCGGCGCGCAGATATTGCACGGGCCACGACGCTGGCGCGCCCAGCTCCCGGGCCGCGCGCAAGGGCCAATAGGGATAGCGGAGAAGTTCGCGAGCCAGCAGTACCGCGTCTGCCTGGCCGGTGCGGATGACGTGGTCGGCTTGGGAAGGAGTGGTAATCATACCGACCGCGCCGGTCAGGATCCCTGTGGCGCGGCGGATCTGTTCGGCAAATGAGGTTTGGTATCCCGGCCCGATGGGAACGCGCGCACGGAGCAAGTTGCCTCCGGAGGAGCAATCCAGAAAGTCGACGCCCAGCGGGCGAAGCTGCCGGGCCAGTTCGATGGATTGCTCAACGTCCCAGCCGCCCGCTTCCCAATCCGTGGCGGAGATTCTGACGAATAACGGCCGGTCTTCAGGCCATACCTGGCGGACGCTCTGCACCACCTGGCGAAGCAGGCGGGTGCGGTTTTCAAATGAGCCGCCGTAGGCATCTTGGCGCTGGTTGGAGAAGGGAGAAAGGAACTGATGCAACAGGTAACCGTGCGCGGCGTGAATCTCCACCACGTTGAAGCCTGCCTGGCCGGCGCGCGTGGCCGCCTGTGCGAAAGCGGCGATGACGGCGTCGATACCACGCTGGTCCAGAGCCTGTGGCTGGGGATAGTCCGGCGAAAAGGGCAGGGGACTGGGGGCGGCAACGTTGGTCCAGCCGCCTTCGCTGACCGGAACGGCGCCCGAAGCCTGCCCCGGAGGGTAGGTGCTGGCCTTGCGGCCCGCGTGCGCCAATTGAATACCCGCCAGGCTGCCTTGAGCGTGGATAAAGCGCACGATGGGTTCGAGCGGCTGAATGTGATGGTCGCTCCAAATGCCCAGGTCCTGAGGGCTGATTCTTCCCTCCGGCAGTACGGCGGCGGCTTCCGTCATCACCAGGGCCGCTCCTCCAACCGCTCGGCTGCCCAAATGCACCAGATGCCACTGCGTGGCGAGGCCGTCGGTGCAGGAATACTGGCACATGGGAGAAACAATGATGCGGTTAGGCAGCGTGGCGCCGCGAATGGGAAGCGAATCGAATAAATGGGACATGGCTTGCCTCCAATGAGAGTGAGCCGGCGCGCGGCGCTTTACGGTGCTCGCAGGCGCTGGACTGAATGATGCCGAATGGCTTGAAACCCGCGCGGACTGGCCGGGCGTGGAACTGGCGTCGGGCACGGCGGGCGGTGGCCGCCGATGGCCGGCGAAGGAACGCTCCGCACCGCCCCGGCGCGTGACGGCGCAACTCTGGCGCGGCGCTGACTGGCTGAACGGTATCATTGTTTCGGCGGGTGGCATTCCGCGGGCTGAGTTGAAGGGATTAACGGACATGAACCGGGGGCTATGCATCACCTTCCAGCCGGTGCGTCACGGCAAACAACGCCAGTTCCATGCGGTTTGAGACACCGAGCTTGTCAAAAATATTGGTGATGTGATGCTTGATGGTCTGCTCGCTGAGCTTGAATCTATTTGCAATTTCACTATTGGTATAGCCGGCCACGACGGCGGCAACAACCTCCAGCTCCCTGGGGGTAAGGCCAAAATTCTGCCTGGCGCGGGTGGTGGCGTGGGGAGGCAAATAGCGGTGCAGCACCTGAACAACGTCGGAGACTTTCTCCTGACCTACCCAATGCTGTCCCTTGAGGACCGCGCGAATGCATTCCACAAGCACACTGCTGGCCGAGTCCTTCAGAATAATTCCTCGCGCGCCCAGTTGCAGAGACTCGACAATTTGCGGCGTCTCAATGGCCGCGGTCAGAATAATAGTAAGGATGGGGGAGGAGGCACGAGTCAGCTCGCGCAGGGCTTCAAGGCCCGACGTTCCGGGCATGGCAAGGTCCATCAGAAGCACGCTCGGGTTCAGCTTGGCCGCCAGCTCAAGCGCCTGCTTGCCGTCTTTGGCTTCGCCGACGACTCTGAAATCCGGTTCAGCCTCAAGGATTGTCCGGACGCCATGCCGGAAGATTGGATGGTCATCGGCAATCAGAATATTCACCGGATTGTTTTCGCAGTTCTCTGGTGCTTCCATAGAAGGTTATAGGAATGCGCGCCGCGTAGCAAGAGCGGTAGCAGAAGGTGAAACCTGCGATGGTTTCCAATACGTCCCCTCCAGTCTCATTCTTTTCGATGCCATCGCTTTGGGCGGATTGCCGCCCACTTTCCAAACTATGTCTATATCACAACGATAGCGGCAAGGGCTGTGACGCATTGCGTAATTGGTCCTGATCCTTGAGCAGGGGACGAAAGATCCCTCGCAATAGGCGCAGCCCCGCGCCAGTTCACTGACTCGGGCTTTACGCAATGCACATTATAACTCAATTACTGGCACCCCGGTGTGCCATGGGCTGGCACTCGCGGGCCATTGACCCTGCCTGGGGCTGAGATAGTCTAGCTGTGTATTGAGCATCGGGTCGATTGAGCAGGAGCCTTCGTCTGAGGGGGATTGATGGCTAGCTCTGGGGAAGTTGATCTTCTGAAGGGTAGACCCCGCGCACAGCGGTTTCCGGTAGCAATTCCGTTGCGGTTTCGCGTCCGCGGCGAGCCTGGGTGGCGAACCGGCCACACCGAAAACATCAGTTCCTCCGGAGTCTTATTCCGTAGCTCCCACCTGTTGGAACCTCAGACGACAGTTGATTTGCAGTTTGTGCTGCCTGTGACAATACCCGGCGGCGGCGGCCAGGTTGTATGCCATGGCATCGTCGTTCGGGCCGTGGTTGCCACAGGCACAATGGTCTTGCCCGTGCTGGCGACGCGCATTTTGAATTATCGGTTCGGGCGACCGTAGAGTTTTCAACCAACATATTTCTTAAGTCGGTTTTGGCTTACAGGGAAACAGGCAATGTAAGTCACAGGGCGGAGCTATATGCCGCAAGCCACCTCTCACCTCCTCAGGCGGTATTGGTCCAGTTTCACCCGTGGCACGAGTGTCTCGTCCGTGACCACGGCCAGGATGGCTGTGCCACGCGCGCGTGGTTCAAACTGTACCACTACTCCTCAGGCGTCTGTGTATCCAGAATGCAGAGTGAGGCATTGCTATCCGGTTCGTTCGTAGGTCATGGAACAGATCTCCCGCCAGTTCTTGAAGCAGGCCCGCGCGCCGCTGGAGTGCACAGAAAGTGCAAGAATTTTCACATGTCGTGCTGGCCTGCTTGATCTTTTGATCGCGACTACAAGCCCTTTTGCACATTTAGTCTTGGCCCTCCGTTTGCATCCGACTTACAAGTAAGTACAAGCGAACTGACCATGGCCGGTAGCGAATCAGGTTTGAGATTCGTGTTGAGTTGGCACAGAAACATTGCGAGCCGGCGCTCGGCAACAGAGAAACTCGGCTCTCGAGACAGAAGAGAAGCAATGGGGCTCAGGCTCGTTCGTATACTTTGCTGGAATCAAGAGACGTATGGCACCTTCGACAAGCATTGACGGCGAGGATTTTCGCGAACCCATGAAGGAAGCAGAGAAAGGAGTGGCCAGGGCTCAGCGTTTCATGATCCACACACCCATCCGCTTTCGCCACCTGGGATGCGAGGCCTGGCATAGTGGAATGACGGAAAACATTAGCGATTCGGGAGTTCTTTTCAGCACCAGCGAGGCTTTGCCGCCCCGCACCCGTTTGGAAATGCAGTTTGTCCCCGTGGAAGGCAAAGTTATGGGCGAGTTTCCTGCGGAAGTGCAGTGCAAAGGAGAGGTGGTGCGCATCGTGCCGGCATCGACCGCGGCTTCTGCATCCGTGTTGGCTGCCAAAATTGACCACTACCGCCTGGTGCGGAGAAAGGGCGCAGGTGAGGATGCCGTGCACTGAGCCTAGGCGCCGGCGTGGGGGAGCCGCCAGTAGTCGCACTGGCGAGCTCGATGGAGCGACAGGGATAACAACAACTTTGCACAATACCTGCAAAATGTTGCACAGTCAGGCATTCTGACTTCGTTATTTCATTGTAAATAAAAGGTGGTTTTAAACTGTAGGATTGGCCTTTAGATTGCCTTAGTTATTACTGGTGGAAGCAGAACAAGGTTCACCTTTGCTTGCGGATAGTGGAGCGAGGTTCCTGAGCGGCGGAGAGGAGTATGGGGTGATAATCATTTTAAACCCTCCCAGACTTCAGCCAGGAACACCAGAGTATTGAAAGCATGACCAGGATTGGCAAACTCCGTTTCATATTCTTGGCCTTTATGGCTTTCGGGCTGCTGACAGACTCGGAGGCGTATGCCGGTCAGTGGCATTTTAATGACGCTCTTGCAAAAGCTGGACCGATGACCGTGAGGCACATCGTTCAGCCGCTTCAATCCAAGGCGGTAGCCGCTCAGCCGGAGCCCTTCGGCGAGCGCCTGCTGCGCTCGCAGATCACATGTGCGGCGGTCGAAGTGCCGATGGGAAGAGAAGCCAGGTCCGCGCTCAGTCTGTCGGTTTCCGAACCCGGCTCACTGCCGCTTGCGACTATCGTGATGCTTTGCGCCGCGTTAGCAGCGGGAATTTGCCGGAAAGACCCGGCGCTTGGCAAGTCATTGGAATAGCGAGAAGTGAAGACCTCCGGGGCTTTCCCGGTTCCTCAGTTGTGACTTCCTTAGAGCGGGCGCTCTCACCAGTCAGACAAGACTTCCACCAGATGTGCGCTTCGCACTGACCTTTCTTTCGATTGCCATGTCTTCCCGGATGGAAATGAGGATCAGGTTCCAGTCTCAGCTAGTGAATATTCGCCCTTCGTCCTATCTGAAGGCGTTGGTCCTTTTGTGCTTTGTGGGCCTGGTCACAATGGGTTGCTCGCGATATCGGAACATCCGCAAGCAGAGCTATTACCATTCAGCCGTGAAATATTTCGCTAAAGGTGATTACAATTCCGCCGCCATCCAGTCGAGGAACGCCGTCAAGGTGGACCCGCGCTTTGCGGACGCGCATTACGAACTGGCGCAGTGCTATTTGAAGCTGGGCTACATCAAGCAGGCATACGACGAATTGAACACGACGGTGGATCTGACTCCAGGCAATCTGAAGGCACAGGAGGATTTAGGCTACATCCTTTTTGTAGGGCGCAAATACGATGAAGCCGGGGCCAAGGCGAAGTGGGTTATCTCGCGTGATGCCAACAATGCCGATGCTTATGCGCTGCTTGCTAACGTGGATGCCGCGCAAGGACGGCATCCCCAGGCGCTTGCGGAAATGAATAAAGCGGTTGGCATTTCCCCCAGCGTACCCAAGTACCTTAATCTGGCCATGCTGGAGCTTGCCGGCAAGGACTCTGCCGCAGCCGAAGCGGACTTCAAGCGAGCTGAGGTTTTTGATCCGAGTTCCAGCCTTCCGGTAATGGCTCTGGGAAATTTCTATGCCGCGCAGCATCGCTATAGCGAGGCAGAGCAGGAATTCGGGCATGCCATTGAATTGGATCCCAAATCCCCCGCGCCGCGCAACGAATTGGTCCGCCTGCTGATGGCGGAGGACAAGCAGGACCAAGCCGAACAAGCTGCCCGTGAGGCGGCCGCAGCCCTCAGGGACAACCCCAACGGGTATGCCGCCCTCGCGAATTTCTATACCATGACGGGCCAGCAGGACAAGGCCATTACCGAGCTTGCCAGATTGACCGCGCAACACCCGAAGGACTTGAAGCTTAAGGCAGACTATGCGCAGCTCCTGATCTTCGAAAACAAGCTGGACACGGCAAATAGCGCGGTCGGAGATATTCTGAAGAGAGATTCCCAAAATGTCCCAGGTTTATTAGATCGCGCCCAGATCCTGATAAAGCAGGGGCATGGCGACGGTGTAATCACTCTGCTCCAACCGGTGTTGAGGTCGGAACCGGACAACCCGGGCGTGCACTATTTCCTTGGAATGGGATACAACCTGACGGGCAAGCCTGACCTGGCCGAAAATGAGTGGCGGGAAGTGATCCGGTTGCAACCCGGCAACACCAACGCGCTGGAGGCCCTGGCAGCGCTGCAACTGCGGCGCGGCGAGTTCAGCCAGCTTGAACAGAGCGCTGCAGCACTAATAGCCCATGAGCCCCAGTCTCCGCTGGGATATTGTTATTCCGGTTTGGTAAAGGCTTCCCGCAGTGATCTGCGCGGCGCCGAGGCGGATTTGAAGAAGGCGATTGTAATCGCGCCGCAAAGCCCCCTGGGTTACATGCGGATGGGCGAGTTGTTGGCGGCCGAAAAGCGCCTTCCGGAAAGTGAGAAGTATTTCAACGTTGCCCTTTCGATCGATCCCTCGTTCCCCGGAACTTTGCGAGGACTGGTACGGGTGTGCCTGGCGGAAAAGCAACCCGCCAAAGCGCTTGTGCAGGTGAAGGAACAGATCTCAAAACAGCCGGATAACAGCGACATCTATGTGTTGCTGGGCGAGCTGTTGAGCAGCCAGAAGGACGCGCCAGGGGCCGAGGCGGCGTTTCAAAAAGCCGTGGATCTGGACCCCAAAAACAGCGAGGCAGTTTTTAACCTGGGGCAATTGTTTACTACCCAAGGCGCCGTCGACCAGGCCATATCGACCTATCGGCGAGCCATTCAGGCCAATCCGAACGACGCCGCAAGCATGGTTCTGTGGGGTAACCTCGAGGAGAAGCGGGGCAACTGGCCGAAAGCCCAGGAGCTTTACCGGAAGTCCCTTCAGGTGCGCCCTGGTTACCCTCCTGCCGCCAACGATCTGGCTTATCTTATGCTCAACCACGGCGGCAACATTGATGTTGCCCTGGCGCTGGTCCAGGATGTGCGCCAGGTGATGCCGAATTCGCCGGATGTAGCAGATACTTTGGCATGGGCTTATTACAAGAAGGGGGTTTATTCCACCGCCATCGATCTGCTGAAGGAAGCCCTGAAGAAGGCTCCGAACAACCCTGAGTTTAATTACCACCTCGGCATGGCCTATCAGAAGAACCGGGAACGGGCCCTGGCCATTGAACATCTTCAGCGCGCCTTAAGTCTGGACCCTGGCTATTCCAATGCCGACAAGATCCGCAAGACCCTGGCGTCTCTAAAAGGCTGACGACCGGCCTGCCTTCACTCCTGACCATGGAAAAGATCAAGCCTTTAACCCCGGAAGATCTGGTTGGTATCCTACGCCGCCGGTGGGTTTGGATTGCGTGTATGGCTCTGCTGGGGCCGGCGCTGGGATACGGCGTTGCCCGGGTGTTGCCAGCTCGCTACACTTCTGAAACTCTCATGCTGGTCGAACAACAACAGGTTCCTGCAGATTTCGTAAAGCCCGTAATTACAGAAGAATTGAACGCGCGAGTCACAAACATTCAGGCGCAGACCCTAAGTCGAAGCAAGCTGCAGCCGATCATTGAAAAATATGGTTTGTTCAAGCGCGAAACATCCAAGGCCAGTATGGATGATCTGGTGCTGCGACTGCAGAAGGCGGTCGAGCTGGAACCGATCACTCCCATCCTTAGTTCGAGCGAACGCACCGTCCCGGGGTTTCATATTTCCGTTACCCTGGGCGATCCGCGCCAGGCCCAGCAGGTTTGCGCCGATATCGCTTCCATGTTCGTCGACGAGGATATTCGGCAGCGTGAACGGAGCGCTCAGGGAACTACGAGTTTTCTGCAAAGTCAGTTGGACGATGCGAAGCGCAAGCTGGATGAGCAGGACGCGCGGCTGGCGGCGTTTAAGCGCAAATATATGGGGATGTTACCCGACGAGACCGACACCAACCTGAACATTCTGAGCACCCTGAATACCCAGCTTCAGGCCGATACTCAGGCTCTGACCGAGGCGCAGCAAAACAAGGCTTATGCGGAGTCGATCCTGGCGCAGCAGCTTCAGGCCTGGAAGATGACCCGTGCCATGGGGATCAACAACACACCTCTGGATACTCAAAGCCCGGTCGATCAGCACCTGAGCGCCTTGAAACAGCGGCTGGCTGCCCTGCAGACGACTTATACCAACCAATACCCGGAAATCATCGAGTTGAAGAAGGAGATTGCTGAGCTTGAGAAGCAGGCAAACCCGACTGAGGCCCCTGCCGCCAAAGACGGACCAAAGAAGGCGGGCGGTCAGGAATCTGCGGCCGAGGCTCTGGAACCGCCTCAGATCCAGCAGTTGCGGGCCCAAACGCGCGCCTATGATCAAGCCATCAAAGCGGATCAGGCCGAGCAGCAGCGCCTTAAGGATATGATCAAGAGTTACGAATCCCGGCTGCAATTGAGCCCGGCGGTGGAAGAAGAGTACAAGCTTATTACGCGGGACCACGATACGGCCCTTCACTTTTACAATGATCTGCTGAATAAACGGAATGAATCGGGCATGGCGGGTGACCTTGAACGCCGCCAGGAAGGGGAAAGGTTCCGGGTAGTGGATGCGGCAAGTTTCCCTGACAAGCCCTCATTTCCCAAACGGCCTTTGTTCGCCTTGGGAGGGTTGGCAGGAGGGATTGCCTGCGGAGCTGGCATAGCCTTGCTGCTGGAACTGCTCCATCCCGTAGTGAGAACGGAACGGGATATTGAGTTCTACCTTGGGGTGGCTCCCTTCGCCCTGGTTCCGCAATTCGACCCCCCCTCAGAACGGGCCCTGAATACATCGGCGAGCCGGATGAATGCGGTAGCCCTGAGATAGTGAAGAGAAGTGCCAGAGCATTGAATACGATGCTGCGTCAAACCCCCGGTGCAGGCAAGGAAGTTCATGAGTCGCATTAGTGACGCGCTGCGTAAAGCGGAAGAGGAAAAGCTGGATGCGGCCCAAGACACTCGACTTTCACCGCTGAGAGGAGAACACGACCTGGCCACCACCGGGAATCCTGGCCAGTCCCCGGTGATACCCATGGAAGGTGCGGGCCTTCGCGCGCCAGGTTTCGGGCAGCTTACTCATACACAGGCACGGTTGCTCGAGTTTGTCGAATTGATTCCGGCTTCGCCATGGGATCCGGACCGAAACTCCCTCATGTTTGTTGACGGCGATAAAGGCATGCCCGGAAGCGAGCAGTTCCGTACCTTTCGTTACCGCCTTAACACCCTGCGCGAAAAACAGAAGATCCGAAGGCTGGTTATTACCAGCGCCATACAAGGCGATGGAAAGACCTTTGTGGCTGCCAACCTGGCGCACGCATTTTCCTGGCAAAAAGAAAGGCGAGTGCTCTTGATCGACGGAGACCTGAGGGCGTCGCGGCTGCACAGCCTGCTCGGCGCATCAGCGTCCCCCGGGCTGTCAGACTACTTGGCCGGTGATGCCGATGAGTTCGCTATCCTTGCCCGCGGAAAATGGAGAAACCTGTTTCTCATCCCGACCGGTTCAGAGACGTCCAATCCCAATGAGCTTCTGGGGAACGGTCGCCTTGCAGAGCTGCTGGAGCTTGTAAGTCCGTTATTCGACTGGGTTATTATTGACTCCCCTCCGGTTGTGCCCGTATCAGATGCGAAGGTCATTGCAGAATCGTGCGACGGCGCATTGATTGTAGTCCGTGCCGGGCAAACCCCTCCCGATCTGGCCCAGAAGGCCTACCGCGAATTCAAGGGTAAACCTTTCGTTGGGGTTATTTTAAATCACATCGAACCCGGTTCCGTGTATGGCTATTCGTATTACCAACAGTACGAATCAAAATCAGGACAGAAAAGTCGAAATGGCACGCACCACAAGTCATAAGTTCCGGCCCCGGTGCGCAACTGTCGGGGGACGCATCAAGCGTCATGAAGCAGGAACTCCTCATATACTTGGCACCATCGCGATGCCCTATTCTTTCGGTTGGTACCGTCTGAGGTTTCGCGACACGGCCGCCGCCCTCTAGCCATTATGGTTTGATTTTAAAGTTCCGAAATTCAAAAACATTCTTTCTCTGTGAAGTTTCACACCCATGCGACTCGCACAAAATAAGTTCATTTACCCGGTCACCCCGGATATGGCTCCCCTGCCTCCTGAGTCAGTCATTTTCGGTAAGTCGCCCATCATGCAAGGTATCCGCAGGAACATTGAGAGCCTGAAGGGGAGTAATGTTCCTGTCCTGATACAGGGAGAGAGCGGCACAGGTAAAGAGGTGCTGGCTTCTTACGTGCACAACCGCGCCCCATGGGGCGATGGTCCTCTGGTCAAGGTGAACTGCCCTTCCATTCCAGACACCCTGCTGGAAAGTGAGTTGTTTGGGTTTGAAAAAGGGGCCTTCACCGGAGCCCACGATTTTAAGCCTGGCCGCGTTGAACTGGCCGACAAGGGAACGCTTTTCTTTGATGAGATCAGTGAGCTTGGCCTGGGTATTCAGGCCAAATTACTGCAGGTAGTTCAAGACGGCAAGTTTACCCGGATCGGTGGCCGCCGGGATAAACAGGTGCGGGTGCGGGTTCTTTGCGCCACCAACCGCAACCTGGAAGATGAAGTGGAAGCAGGGTCTTTCCGCCAGGACTTGTTTTACCGGATCAATGTAGTGGCCATGCACTTGCCCGCCCTCCATGACCGGCGGGAGGACATTCCCGCACTAGTGAATTATTTCCTGCTGCTGCACGGCGGGGCGGGTGGAAATGGGTCTCGGATGTTTACTGAGCGAGCCTTAAGGATTTTGTGTTCTTACCATTGGCCCGGCAACATCCGTCAGTTGGAAAACACCATTAGGCGATTCGTCATCCTCGGCAACGAGCAGGCGATTATTGACAGCCTGGCCGAGGATACCCCTGGCGCCGGCGCGCTACCCGGACTTAACGGCAAATCTCTGTCGCTAAAGCGAGTGACGCGCCAGGCGGTCCGGGAATTGGAGAAGAAGCTCATCGTGCAGGCGCTGGAAGCTCATCAATGGAATCGCAAGGACGCTGCACGAGCCCTGAAAATCAGCTACCGGGCCATGCTTTACAAGATGCGCCAGGCCGGACTTCCCTTTCGCAATGGTCATACACAAATCACGTAAAGGGCATCTTCATAGGTCCGGGACGCCTGCTTTTCCTGCCATATTTGCAGAGCTTCTACGGCCGCGCTCGGTTTGAAGGGAAGCTATACCCTCACGTTAAGAAATGGGCAGGTAATGTCTTGAGCCTGTTTGGATTCACCGGCAACGGCAAAGTGAAATCGGGTCCCCGGCAGCGGGATTGGCATCTGACTGCGCTGGACCAGCGCGAGAGTAGAGTGGCCGCGGAGGAGGTATTTGAACAGAAACTGGCGCTGGAAAGGAAGCGCGCAGAGCGGTCGAAGCGGAGCTTGCTCTTGGTCTATCTGGATGGCTCACCGCCGGCAGGCGGTGAGAATCCTGGCCGGATGATGCGAAAGGTTCATGCGACGATGAGCGTGTCGATCCGGGAGACTGACCTGAGCGGCTGGAGTACAACACCGGCCAAGCTGGGCATACTCTTCACGGAAATTGACCGCGCTGTTGCGTCCGCGGCTGTCACCGCGATTCTGAGCCGAGTCAAGTCAATTCTTGAGGGAATCTTGGATGCAAGGGAATTAAACGAAATTCGAATCTCTCACTTTATCTTTCCGGAAGAAAGTTCCCACGACAGCGCGGGGCCTGCCATCGGAAGAGAGATGTATCCTGAGTTGCTACACCGAGGGAATCGAAAACCGATTGCTCGCGTCTTCAAGAGCATTATCGATATCGTGGGCAGCATCCTGGCACTGATTGTAATGTCTCCGCTCTTCCTCCTATTTGCCGTGCTGATCAAGCTGAGCTCGAAGGGGCCGGTTTTCTTCAAGCAGCAGCGCGTAGGGCAAATGGGCAAGCCCTTCACATTTATCAAATTTCGCTCCATGTATGAGTCGAACGACCCCGCGATTCACCGCGAATACATCAATCGGTTCATTGCGGGCCATGCTGAGGAAATGCCTGATAACCAGAACGGCGGCGCGGTCTATAAGCTAACCGACGATCCGAGGGTGACGCCCATTGGCCGTTTTCTCCGCCGAACCAGCCTTGACGAACTTCCGCAGCTCTTCAACGTGCTTTGCGGTGAGATGTCGCTGGTAGGTCCGCGTCCGCCCATTCCCTATGAGGTAGAGCGCTATGCCGCATGGCACAAGGGGAGGGTTCTTGAGGCCAAGCCGGGAATGACAGGGTTGTGGCAAGTGTCGGGCCGGAGCAAAACCACTTTTGACGAAATGGTGAGGATGGACATCCGCTACGCTCGTAGCTGGAGCATCTGGCTCGACCTCAAGATCCTGCTCAAAACTGCTCAAGTCGTCTACTCAGGTGAGGGCGGATACTGAAACGGTCTGCCACCCAGAGGCCCATCAGATCCTATGAAGTTGCCTCGCTCGCAGGCCTTGGGTGAGCTGAGGATGCGCTGCGGAATCTCAGGCGGAAACGCACCACAAGTGACCACCCGGCAATCAGGCGGTAAGGGGGAAAGATGATTCGGTTTGGTTTGATTGGCTATGGGTACTGGGGTCCCAACGTCGCCAGGAATATTGCGGCAATCGAAGGGGCCGAACTGGTTGCCATTTGCGATGGCAACCCCAATGCTTTGGCGCGCGCAAAACAGGCCCACCCGAACGCACGGTTCACTCGCGTTGCCGCCGAAGTCGTCCACGCATGGGACGTTGATGCGGTGGCCATTATTACGCCGGTGGCAACTCATTATGAGCTGGCAAAGCAAGCGCTGGCGAATCACAAGCACGTTTTTGTTGAAAAGCCATTTACCTGCAACGCCCCGCACGCCGAGGAACTGATTGAGCTGGCGGAGCAACGCAAACTGACGATTATGGTGGATCACACCTTTCTCTTTACGGGAGCAGTCAGAAAAATTCGCCAGTTTATGGACGAAAATGCACTGGGAAATCTCTATTATTACGACTCAACTCGCGTGAACCTGGGCCTTTTTCAGCACGATGTCAATGTGCTTTGGGACCTTGCTCCCCATGACCTGTCGATCATGGACTTTCTCATTCAGGATCGTCCGCAGGCCGTTGTGGCCACCGGAGAAACCCATCTGAACGGTGTGGAAGACGTTGCCTACGTCACCTTTTATTTTCCTCGCAACGTGATTGCTCATATCAACGTCAATTGGCTCTCTCCCGTCAAAGTGCGCACCACGCTGATTGGCGGCGAAAAAAAGATGCTGGTTTGGAACGACCTGGAGGCGGACGAAAAAGTCCGCGTCTATGACAAGGGCGTGCAAGTCTCAAACCGGGAGGGCGTTTACAACCTGCTGGTCAGCTACCGCTCCGGAGACATGTGGGCGCCTCGCCTGGAACAGGTGGAAGCCCTGCGCGCCGAGCTGCAATACTTCGTTCACTGCGTCAATACCAGCGAAAAACCCTTCAATGACGGCGTCGCCGGCGCCCGCGTTGTGAAGCTGCTCGCCGCTGCCCACAAATCCCTCAAATCGAGAGGAGAAGCGGTGTGTCTGTAGACCCGTCCATTGCCATCGCGCCGGATGTGAAGCTGGGTCGCAATGTGAAGCTTGCCAGATTCATCAACCTGTATGGTTGTGAGGTGGGCGAGAACGTGAAGATCGGCGCCTTTGTGGAAATTCAGAAAAACGCGCGAGTAGGCAACAACTGCAAGATTTCGAGCCACAGCTTTATCTGCGAAGGCGTGACGATTGAAGAGGGCGTGTTCATTGGCCACGGCGTGACTTTTATCAACGACGTTTATCCCCGCGCCACATCGGCCTCCGGGGGACTGCAAACTGAGGCTGATTGGAGCGTGGCGCCAACCCTGGTCAAGGCCGGGGCGTCTATAGGTTCCGGGGCCACCATTCTGGCCAACGTGGTAATCGGCGAGCAAGCCATCGTGGGCGCAGGCAGTGTGGTCACGCACAATGTACCTCCCAAGGCCATCGTAGCTGGCAATCCTGCGCGGCTGCTGCGCTATATCGAAGTGGAAAGCAAGGTGAGCGCATGAGCTCTGGAATGGCAGTTCCTTTTCTTGACCTGATCACTCCGCACGTCGAGATGGAGGATGAGCTGGCCGATGTTTTCCGCACCGCGCTGCGCCAGGGCGCGTTTGTGGGCGGCAGGATAGTGGAGGAATTTGAGCGCGCCTTCGCCGCCTTCTGCGGCACACAGCACGCCGTGGGCGTCGGCAGCGGCACCGACGCGCTGCGCTTCGCTCTGATGGCCGCGGGCGTCGAGCCCGGCGACACGGTTATCACCGTGCCCCACACGTTTATCGCCACCGTCGAGGCCATCTCGCAGGCCGGGGCGCGACCCGCCTTTGTGGACATTGATCCTTCCACCTTCAGCATAGATCCGGCAAAGCTTGAGGAATTCCTCGTATCGCGCTGTGTGTTCAACCCCGCAACCGGCAAGCTGCTGCACAAAGCCACCGACAGCCTGGTCACAGCCGTTGTTCCGGTTCACCTTTACGGCCAGCCGGCTCATATGGACCCCATCCTCAGCCTGGCGCGCCAATACAACCTGAAAGTGATTGAAGACGCCTGCCAGGCGCACGGCGCGCAATACAATTCCGCCCGCGAAGGCCGGTGGAAGCCAGCCGGCGCCATGGGCCACGCGGCGGCTTTCAGCTTCTACCCGGGCAAGAACCTTGGCGCCTGCGGCGAAGCCGGAGCCATTACCACCAACGATGCCGCTCTGGCGCAGAAGTGCCGCATGCTGCGCGACCACGGCCAGGCGCGAAAGTATTATCACGACCTGGAAGGCTACAACGGCCGGCTGGACGCCATCCAGGCGGGCATCCTGCTGGCCAAGCTGCGCCACTTGCCGCGCTGGAACGAACTGCGCCGCGAGGCGTCCGCGGAATACGATCGCCTGCTGTCCGGCTCGAACCATGGCCTGGCGCTTCCGGTTGAGCCGGCCTGGGCGAAGTCGGTGTATCACCTCTATGTGGTTCGCACGCCGAGCCGCGATGCCATGATTCAGCACCTGGCCGCGCAGGGCATCGGCAGCGGCATCCACTACCCCATTCCGCTCCATCTGCAGAAGGCCTACGGCAGCCTGGGATATCAGCGGGGAGATTTTCCCGCCTCGGAACAAGCCGCGGCGGAAATCCTGTCGCTGCCCATGTTCCCGCAGCTCCAGCCCGAGCAGCAGCAGCGCGTGGCCGCCGCCATCGCCAGCTTCGATGGTGCGCAGACAGCCGGCCTCCAGAGGCAGCCAGCCCTTGCCTCGCATTGACCGTTTGGCCACTTTGTATGCGTTTCGACCCTGGCAGCGGCTCACCGGCCGCGCCGGGAAGGGCATTCCCATTCTGATGTATCACAGCATCTCCACAATGCCGCCCTGCCGCCCGCACCCTTACTACTGGACTCACACCGCGCCCGCTGTTTTCGCGGATCAAATGCGCTTTTTGAGCCGCCAGGGCTACGCCGCGGTAAGCCTGGAGGAAGCAGTTTCTTCCATCGCCGCCCGTCAATCGTCACTGCAGCTCTCGTCACCCGCCGCTCGTCGCTCGTCACCTGTTGTTATCACCTTTGACGACGGCTATCAGGATTTTTACACCCAGGCCTTTCCCATTCTCCGCCAGCACGGCTTCAGCGCCACGGTCTACCTGCCCACCGGATTTATAGGCGACGGCGCGCGCCGCCTGAACGGCCTCCCGTGTCTTACCTGGAGCCAGGCCAGCGAGCTGCACCGCGCCGGAATCGACTTTGGCTCTCACACCGTCACTCACCCGCGGCTCAGCACGGTTTCCGAAAGCCAATTGCGGCACGAAGTGGAGCATTCCAGGAACACCATTCAGGACCGCCTGGGGGCGCCCGTAACCTCCTTTGCCTATCCTTACGCCTTTCCGGAGGCTGACCGCGCCTTTACCGCCCGGCTGCGCGGCCTGCTGCAAAGCGCCGGCTACCATAACGGAGTCTCCACCATCATCGGCGCCGCCTCCGCCGCCGACGACCGGTTCTTTCTGCGGCGGCTGCCGGTTAACTCCGCCGACGACTTGCCGTTCTTCCAGGCCAAGCTTGAAGGCGCCTACAACTGGCTGCACGCGGTTCAATACGCCCAAAAGGCTGGCCGCTTTCGCCTGGCCGCGCAATTTTAATCTTTCCCGCCGGGCATTGCCGCCGCCTGGGCCGCCGGCAGCCTGGAACGGTACCAAAGGCTCCGGGCATAGTGTTTTGCGCAGTGTTCTAGGTTTGCTCCCTGGGGCGCCAAGGATTGTCCGGGCCGCTCCCGGAGCGCTTCCGGCCGCCAAAGCGGGCGCCAAAACAGTTTTATTAGGATTTGGGTCATCGGATGCCTTTCTGCCAGGCCATACGCCTTCATTAGAATCCCGGCGGCTGGATAAAATCCGCCAGCATCCACCATATATTAAGGTGCGGATATTGTCAAGTGAATTAATACCCCGTCTCGCCTTGCGCCGCCCGAAGAGCGTTGCACCAGGGCGGCGTTTGGAGTGCGGCGGCTTGCCGCCGCTTTCAACCGCGTCCGCGCCGCAACCAAACGCAACTGTCAGGGTGGGCGCTGTCATTCCCGCGCAAGCGGGAATCCACGGCGCCACGAACACGCCGCGGATCCGCGCCTTGCGTCATTCCCGCGCCAGCGGGAATCCACGGCGCCACGAACACGCTGCGGATCCGCTCCTTGCGTCATTCCCGCGCAGGCGGGAATCCACGCTCCGGCGATCGACTTTCGATTGGATTCCCGCTGGCGCGGGAATGACATTCTCCCTAACTCGGGGTGGCGCCGGCCTGCGGCGCATTGCAAAGCGGGAGCAAGCTCCCGCACTCCAAAGCTGCGCCCGTTCCTTGGCGTACCCCCCAGCTTTTAAAATTGTTGACAGGCTTGCCACCCATTTGACACAATCCTCCACCTGCCTCGGGGGAGGCATTCAATCCGAGTTCATAGCGGCAACCGCCTGCTTTTCTTCCGCCGCACCCAATTGAGCCCGGCCTTGAAAGGTTGCTGAAAAGGTCTTCCCGGGTGTCATTCAGAGCGCAGCGAAGAATCTGCTTTTGATTTGAATCAGCGAATTATCAGGTTCTTCGTCGCCTTAGGCTCAGAGTGACATAATCCCGGCCTTCTTCAGCATTCCGCTAAGTCCTTGTCCGACCACCAACGCGACCAATCCTTCGGGGGTTCATGAGCGCTTACGTGCCTGCCGAATATTAACCTGGATGCAAATATCAAAACGGTGGAAGGACGGAAATGCGGCCTTTTTCTTTCAATTTTGCGGTCCTTGCGACCGCTCTGCTGGGTATTGGATTTTTTTCAGGCACGGCGAAGGCAAATGACGTTTACATTTCTCAAAACGGCGGCGGCAATGGCTCAAGCTGCTCCAGCCCTTTGGTCTATACCTACTTCAACACTTCCTCCAATTGGACCAGCGGCACGCCAACAGGCGTGCAGATCGGGCCCGGAACTACGGTGCATCTCTGCGGGACGATCACGAACAGCTTGGCATTCCAAGGGTCCGGGAATTCCACCGCAAGTGTGACCCTGCACTTTGAGGCCGGCGCTCAGATGTCGTCTCCCGCATTTATCTCACAAGCGATCAATACGAGCGGCGAGAGCTATATCGTGATTGACGGAGGAACGCCGTGCGGTCCGAATACGGCCTGTTCTGCGAATCTTTCCGGTACGGGAATTATTCAGAATACCGCCAATGGAACGTCGCTCGCCAACCAGATTGGCACCGCCGCCATCAACGTTGGGCAGGGTTCGTGCGGTCAGAATATTGAGATTAAGAATCTGATTATGGAAAACATCTACGTGCGGACTTCGCAGAGCGATGAAAGTGCAGGAGCCACCACTTCGGCAGGAATTACTGGTTATGACTGCGGCAATAACATGTTGGTCCATGATAATACTGCGTCTTGGTCACGCGCTGACATCTACCTTGGATCGGCAACTTCCAGCAATTGGAAAATTTATAATAACGTCGTCCGCCATGCGACGTGGGGGATTGCGGCGTTTGCATCCGGCAGCACTACGATACTCAGCAATCTGATCGTGTACGGGAACGACATCGACATCGGCTCGGATTGGGATGATCCGAGTTACCTTTTTCATCTGGATGGGCTGTTCATCTATGGGCAGGGTTCTACCGGATATGTGAATGGCGCCTACGTGTATAACAATTACTTCCACGGTAATTGGGGATCAAATGGAACGTCAGCAGCCCAGACAGGGCAGGCCTACATTAACCAGAACCTCCAGAATTTCTACATCTTCAATAATATATTTGATATATCGGCAGGGGGCGGAGCTGCCAACGGTAATCTAGCCATCGGATACTCGGACGTAAACTTTTTGATTGTCAATAATACCTTTCTTGGTGCGGGCGGCACGCTCTCAGGGTGCTGCGCGATTGGGGATGCGGGGGGGGGAGATACAGGCATCACGGTCGAGAATAATATTGAAGCCCATATCGATTCCGGCGTAAACTTTTCCCACGCCACCCAACCCGCAACCGTTAACTACAACGACAATTATGATATCACTGGAACAGGAGAAAACGGAGCGTGGTGCAATCCCACCTTGGGCTGTACTACCAGCTTCTCCGCATGGCAGTCTGCCGGGAATGACACTTACGGTGTCTACGCGGACCCGATTCTGAACGCTAGCTATTTGCCGCAACCCGGATCGGCAGCTATTCACTTGGGAACCAACCTCTACTCTGTTTGCAGCGGTCAGCCAAACCCCGGACTTGGAGCGCTGTGCTACGACGCGGCGGGCTACCCAAGGCCCGCTACTGGTAACTGGGATGCGGGGGCCTACAACGATCCGCCGAGCAGTGCCCCCTTACCGCCAACGAGTTTTACTGCGGTGTCGCACTAAGGCCAACTACCCTAATCCGGTCCCCGCGCAAAGTGACGCCAAGATGGCGGTTGATCACGCGAGCTTTCGCCTTCGGTAGCTCCACGCCAATTGTGTCCGGGATGAAACTTGCCGTGTGCCCAATCCCGTTTCGGATCCCAGTTCTGGGACAAAGCGAGGCTTCCGTCGTGTCGCGCTAGGGCGCGAGGGAGACTCTGCGTCCGGAAAGCGGCGCTGGCTCTTGCAAATTCTCCGCCCATCTCGATCGACTTGTACGGCGATGCGCACATAGGTTTGGTCCCCATTCAGCCTTCAGAGGGTCGGTAACGTTCAATGCCGAGAAATGACCCCGGTCTTCAAGTAAACAGTGGGTACTCCCCCGAGCGATCTCCCCTGCTGATAAATTGGCACACGCCGCCCTTTTTTAAGCGGCTGCTGCCTGATTGGATCAACCAGTCGGTGAAGGATATTAAAGGGATGGCACTAAACCGGCAGTTGTCGCGCCACACAGAGCACCATCAGTCCCCGGAGGACGCTGCGGCGAGTGCCTTCATGTCCGTCATCGTTCCGGTTCATGACGCACCCCGCACCACATGTCGATGCTTGGCGAGCTTACAGAGATATGCACCGCAGTCGGAGGTGATCCTTGTGGACGACGGCTCGCGTCTCGCCGAGACGTCAGCAATTATTCAGCATTTTAGCGCCCGAAACGGCTGGAATGTCATCCACCACTTGAAGCCCGTGGGACATAGTTTGGCATGCGGCGCGGGCGCCCGGGTGGCCACACGGCCATGTCTCTGCCTTTTAAACTCTGACACTGTGGTTACCCCGTGGTGCTGGCGGATGGTCCAGGAGGTCTTCGAGGCTGACCTGCAAGTGGGCGCGGCGGGACCTTCAACAAGCTTCTCGGGGAACGCACAGGCGCTCCCCGACGCGAACGCTTTCAGCTCTTATTTGAATGACAATCAGATTTGCGCCTTCGCGAAGCGCCTACTGGCTGTGTGTCCGCGACCCACTACTGTCGATCTCCCTTGGGTCTCAGGTTTCGCTTTTTTCATAAGGCGCCAAGTATGGGAGCAACTGGGGGGGTTTGATAAAAGGCTGCCCGACTACGGTAATGAGGTCGAATTGTGCAGACGGTTAGCCGAGGGCGGGTTTCGCGTCGTTTGGGTGCGCAGCGCTTATATCCATCACTTCGGCCAGCAGAGCTACATGAGCGTGCTAGGTGCTGGCGGCATCCGTGAACGAGTCCGAGCGGCGGGACTCTACTTGGGACGGAAACGGTAAGCAGAGGGGCGACAGCGGAGCTTTCACGATATGACTGTCTACGCAGATGACGACTCCGGAAAGCCACTAATGCCAAGTGCCGACAGCCAGGGCGCGGGCCGGCTACTCGCTGCCAACGTCTTCTTCAACCTTCTGGGAAGGGTCTACACCTCTGTCCTTGCACTTGCCATTGTGCCCTTTGTGGTCCACCGCCTAGGACCTGATCTGTACGGGTTGCTCGAGGTGGTGGCAGTGGTCGGCGGTTTTGCCGGGCTCCTGAACCTTGGTATTGGGACTGCGCTCTCCAAGTACGTTTCAGAGCTTTACTGGAGGCGGGATTGGGTCCGCATACGTGACCTTTTCCAGACGGCTTTCGGGATGGCGTTGTTAGCCGGAGTTGGCGCCTGCCTAGCCGTGATTGCCTTCAGAGGCCCGCTCGCCTCCGCCCTATTCCACGGTAGCGAGGCTGCAAGTCGCGCCTCCTTGCTGGCCCTCGTTTTTACAGGCCTTGGAGTCATGCTTTCGCTCTCGACGGAGCCGCTCGCTGCTATTCCGCAAGCGCTCCAACGATTTGACCTTTGTAACCTGGTCCGTACTGTTATTGCGACGGTGACCGGTCTCGGAACTGTTTTGGTTCTAGCCATCGGCTACTCGGTGAGAGCTGTGCTGACGGTCGACCTATGCTCCGGCTTGATTGCACTCCTCGCGTACGCCCACTTCGCGCGAGGATTGATCCCCGGCATTCGATTTCGCCCCCGCGTGCGTTGGCGAGATCTCCGATACATGCTCAGGTTTTCCCTCCCGATTGTTGTGGCGAGTGTGGCCTCGTTTGCGGTGCACAGTTTCGATAGGATTGTGGTTGCTCACTACCTTCCGATTGCCGCCGTTGCTTTCTACACGATCCCCTACGCCTTAGGGCAGAAGACCTGGAAGGTCGTGTCAAACATTACATCCGTCGTCTTGCCCTCTGCGAGCGAGCTTTCCTCTAAGCAGGCGCACGTAAAGGTGCAAGACCTTTACCTAAGAGCGACAAAAATGGTGCTATTGCTGTCGACGCCGGTGATCGCGGTCCTGATGGCAATCCCGGCCCCGATTCTCCGCTATTATGTCGGCGAGGATTTTGCTGTCCGGGGCCACCTGGCCCTGCGGCTTCTTGCTGCTGGCTTCCTCCTGAACATTCTGGGGCACGTGCCATTCGTAGTCGCGCAAGGAATCGGGCGCCCTTTGATCCCAGCAAGGTATTCACTGTTCAACGCTGCAGCGAACGTGTCCCTTTTTGTCTTGCTCATTCCTCGCTACGGGATCGCGGGCGCTGCGGGCGCTTTTCTTATATCTGAGGCTATCGTGATGCCGATCTTCGTTTCCGAGGTAAACAGGGTTCTCAGGCTCTCCTGGAAAGCACTCTTCTTGACGGCTTACCTTCGTCCGCTCTCGTGCGGCCTTGCGGCCTTCGCGTCTCTATGGTTCTTCCAGGAGCGCGCGACCTCCTTGGTGAACGTGGTCATCCTTGTAGTACTCGCCCTCGGGTTGTTCGCCTCCTTGGCCCTCGCCGTGGCCGTTGATCAGAAGGAGCGGAGGGCCGTACTTGGCGGCGCACAAATGGTGCTCCGGGCGGCGAGGAATGCGTCAATCCTCTGAGGGCTCGTGCGGACGCTGTCCGACACGATAAACTGCAGGAGGACGCGAAGGCAGCCGAGCCCACCTTTCTGGACTTCCAAAGGCAAACGTTGAAAGTCTCCGGATTGATTTCCACCTATAATCGGATCAACTACATCCAGCGGGCGGTTGAGAGCGCTCTCGCTCAAACGAAGCCCGTGGATGAGCTTATCGTGGTCGATGACGGATCGACCGACGGCACTGCCGAGGCCATAGAGGGCCGATATGGCTCGAGGGTGCGGGTCGTTCGGCAGGAGAATCAGGGGGTCTCTGGTGCCCGCCGACGGTCGGTCTTGGAAGCAAGGGGAGAATGGGTTGCCTTCCTTGATAGCGATGATGAATGGCTGCCGGACAGGAACCAAGAGCTGCTCAAAGCCGAGGCGCGCGTTCCCAAGGAAGTCGCGTGGATATTCGGCGACGTATCGATAATCAGGGATGGACTCGAGCCGGCCAGCCTGTTTAAGCGTCACGGTCTACGGGTTGCCGGAGAGGTGCAAGTGTTCGATGACACCTGGAGAGTCCATCACCCGTTCCAATTCGGATTGCTGCCGGCTAGTATCATCCGCAGGGATGCCTTGCTGGAAGTCGGCTGTTTTAGTGAAGGCCTGAGGCACAGCGAAGATTTCCTGGTTGGGGTTCAGGTGGCGTGTCTGCACAAGTTTGCAGCGATTCCCGCAGAGGTCACGAAAGTATACAGGACTTCAGACCTATCCTCAAGTTCTGCGGACCTCGTCGGAAGGCATTCGCCGGATTATTTCCGGGCCAGGATGCGTGCTTACTCCCTTATCGCAAGGACCGATTCGAGGGCTCGGTGGGGCGAATCACACGCCCATGCGGTGAGGGGACTCTGTAAGGTCCTGGCGGACAGGGGCGAGCCTGTCAGGAAGCTGGCGGTGCGACAATTCGGCGTTGGCTTTTCGGCTAAGTCGGTCGCATTCCTCATCGCCGCCCTGTTTGGCCGAACGGGCATCCAGGCGTGGGACCGTGTTGTTTCGGCCCTCCGCAGGCGGAGAGACGTAGGGGAGCACAGATATGCTTTTTGAGGCGATGCCCTCCGGTACTTCCAATGAACCGCAATCCTCTCATTAGCGTCGTCATCCCCACATACAACAGGGCGCATTTGGTATGCAACGCGGTGGAAAGCGTTTTGGGGCAGACCTATTCGCCAGTAGAGATCATCGTCGTGGACGATGGTTCAACCGATGACACGCAGAAGAGGCTGGCCCGATACGATGGGCGGATCCAGGTAGTCCGAAAGCAAAATGCCGGCCCCTCGGCGGCGCGTAATACTGGGGTTAGTAGTTCCCGAGGAGAATATCTCGCCTTCCTTGACTCGGACGACCTCTGCCTTCCAAATCGGCTGGTGGCCCAGGTCGAGGCGATGTGCAAAGCGGGGCCGTCAGTCCCATGCTGCCTTTGTAACGTCCTCCTATTGGCGCTCAGCGGCGGGACCGTACGCTCGTTCGATAGCGCGTGGATCCGTCCCAGCCTTCGCGAGGGTATCTGGTTGAACCCCCTCGAGGTCCTGACGACTCGGTTCGCAATGTTCAATCAAGGGGCGCTCCTGAGGCGGGAAGCTTTTGCACGCGTTGGCGGGTTTGACGGGAGCCTTAGGTACCTGGAAGATTATGATCTGGCTATCCGACTCGCCTTCATAGGCCCGTGGGCCATCATCTCCGATCCCCTGGCCGTCTGGCGGGAGAGCCCTGACAGCCTATCCCGTGGTGCGCCCTCCCGGGGGGTTACCATCAAGGAGTGCGAACTGGCCATTCGCCAGAGGCTGTCCTCGCAGTACGAGCGGCTGGAAAACCATCTCAGTGTAAAAAGGCTAGCGAAGTACTCAATGGAGCGAAACAGGTGCGAGCTAGCTATTGCAAAGTTTAATTCCGGATGGCCTGTTGCTGCTCAGACATTGGGCAGGCTTGCGCGAGCGGTCTTGTGGACAACTGAGTCGATCGTCGAGCGCTTGCCATGGTACCCAAGGGCATGCGTTGCGCCGTGGGGAAGTTTGTCTGGTCCGGCATAGCCATGCGGCCCGGGCATGCTGGGCCCACCAGGGGCTGCTGCCGCGTGCCTGAAACATTGTGGGCCCAGCCCGGCAGGGCCTGGCGGGACCGGCGGCACCTCGGGGTTGCTGACGAATGGTTGACAATCTAGGGCATCCATTGTTTGGCGCAGCGGGTGAAACCAACATCAGCCCGGCGATACTGGCGGCTCTGTTTCTGGTAGTGGGCCTGACGTTCGTCTTGAAACGCAAGCACGTTGTTGTGCCGCTGGTGTTGATGTCGCTGGTCACGCCTTTAGGGCAGGCGGTTATGGTCGGCCCGTTTCACGTTATGGTTTTCCGGATGCTGGTGGGATTTGTCTGGATCCGGCTGCTGTGGCAGAGGTATGTGGTTGAGGGGCGGCGTGCCATTGATCTGAATGGCCTGGACAAGGCCGTGATTTTGTACGTGGTAGTCTGCATTGTTTGCTATACGATGCTATGGCAGCAGAGCGGTGCCCTTATTGACCAACTAGGGAAGGGATACAACATCATTGGTTTCTATTTTGCTTTCCGCTATTTTGTTCGGGACCGGGAGGACGGCGAGCGGGTCATCAAGGCCTTGGCTTTAGCAGCGGTGATAATCGCTATCTGCATGGTGAATGAGCAGAGGACGGGCCGCAACCTGCTGGCCGTTTTCGGAGGCGTGCCAGCAATCACGGCAATCCGCCACGGCTATTTGCGCGCACAGGGCCCATTTGAGAGCTACCTGACAGCGGGGGCCTTCGGGGGCACTCTGGCGATGCTGTACCTTAGCTTGTGGCATCGCGGCGGCTCCAAGCTGATGACTGTGGCCGGCATGGCTGCCGCCGTGGCCATAACCATCACCTCAAGGACGAGCACGGCCATCTCGGCCCTGGGAGCCGGCTTCCTGGGACTTGGAATGTGGGTTCTGCGCGATCAGATGCGGTGGGTAAGGCGTGGAGTTGTTGCGGCGCTTGTGACTTTGCATCTTTGCATGAAGGCGCCCGTGTGGGCGCTGATTGCCAGGGTAGATTTTGTTGGTGGTTCTACGGGATGGCATCGGTTCAAGATCGTTGATAACTGCATCCGGCATTTTGGAGACTGGTGGCTTCTGGGGACAACTAACTGGTGGTCATGGGGCGGGGGCGACGATATGTGGGACATGGCTAACCAGTATGTGAATATCGCCCAGACCACCGGACTGCTGGCGCTGATATGCTTCGTCGCGATGATTGTTTACGGCTTTAAGTACCTGGGAAATGCAAGGGCAGCCGCAGGGGACGATCGGGGGAAGGCGTAGTTCTTCTGGCTGGTGGGGGTGGCGCTCTTTTCCGACGCCGTGTGCTTCCTGGGGATATCCTACTTCGACCAGACCTTTATATGCTGGTATGCCCTGCTGGCAATGATTGTTGCGGTTACAGCGGCTCCGCGAGAGGTGGGGTTTGAGGCAGCGGTGCCTTTAGAAGATGCCTTGCCCGTTTCAGTTGCCTGATCGGTGACGGCGGCCGCCTTTAGGTTCCCTCCTACTAGCCCAAACGACCTACCCAGACACCGGCAGTCTTTTGCAGATGCCGTTCAGACAGCTTCCGAGCAGCGGCTCGGCGGGTATCAATGAAGAGCGAATTACAAATGCCTAAGCACGAAGCGGCACCGTGGCTAAAGCCCAGCGCCGGTCAGGGGCCCGAGGCTCGGATTGCGCGCTCTATAGCTGAGGTGGAGTCTTTACGAGATGCGTGGTCGGCGTGGCCGGGACATCGCGATTCGGACCTTGACTTTTACCTGATGATTGTCCAGTCCTACCCGGAGGTTCTTCGACCCCACGTTATTGCTCTCTATCGAAATGGTGTACCGGAGTCGATCATGGTTGGGCGGTTAGAGCGGAAACGGCTCAGCTTCAGGATCGGATATCTTCCCGGGCTTCGCGCCTGGGCCCGCTGCTTGACCTTTGTCTACGGCGCGATCCACGGGAATAACTCTCAGGAAAATACAGAGCTGCTGGTCCGCGAGGTCATTTCCAGCCTGAGGGGGGGCGAGGCTGAAGTCGCAATGTTGGAGTTTGTGCCCATTGATTCTACTCTTTATCAGGCCGGCCTGACTGCTCCCAGCGTCTTGAGCCGCGATACGCTCCCGGCGCCACAAGGCCACGAGAGCCTGACCATCCCGGATAGCATTGACGTGGTTTATCGCCTGATGTCACGCGACCGCAGGAAGCATACGAAGGCGAGCGTCAAAAAGCTCCAGCTGAATCAAATCGGGGAGCCAAGGTTAATGTGCTACCGCGCCACGGCGGAACTCGACCGTATATTCCACGATGCCGAGGAGATAGCGAGGAAGACGTATCAGCGTGGGCTTGGTGCAGGATTTATTGACAACCCCATTGTTCGCGCTCGTTTGGCCCTGGGCGCTCAGAAGGGTTGGCTTAGGGCTTACCTGCTTTACCTTGGGGATCGGCCGTGCGCCTTCTGGATCGGCATGCTGTACCATGGCACGTTCGTGAGCGAGTACATGGGATATGACCCGGAGTTCCGTCAGTATTCACCCGGAATGGTCCTGATCATGCGTGTGATTGAGGGATTCTGCAATCGTAAGGACGGCGATACCGTCAAGGAATTAGACTTTGGGTTAGGCCATGCCGAATACAAGGAAGCACTCTGCAGCAGGAATTGGCTTGAGGCGGTGGTGTACATTTTCAGTCCCACGCCAAAGGGGCTTCTGCTGAAACTGATGCGAACGACGACCCGACTGCTGGACGTAGTGATAAGGAAGGCCCTGGGGTCCACTAAGACCCTGCCACGCCTCAAAAGGGCTTGGCGAGACCGTCTGGCAGGGGGCGGAAAGACGCCGTCAGGCGTCACCGGTAAGAAGGGATCGGCTGGGCCCTGGCCTGCTGTGCGACCGAACTGAAGGTAACACTCTCATGGTGAAGTAGCGCCCCATGAAAAGAACCCAAGATCGGGCCCGATATGCGGTGGTAACGCCAGTGCGCGACGAAGCAGCATACTTGCGGTTCACCCTGGAGAGCGTGATTGGACAGACGATTCGTCCCAGCGAATGGGTGATAGTTGACGACGGCTCGAAGGACGGAACTGGAGGCCTGATCGAAGAATACGCCGGCCGGCACAAGTGGATTCGAGCCAGGCACCGGCCGGACCGGGGATATCGAAAGAACGGCGGCGGAGTGATGGAGGCGTTTAAGGAAGGGTATGAAGCGCTGGGCTGCCGTGATTGGGACTTTATTGTGAAGCTGGATGGCGACCTATCCTTTGCTCCGGACTATTTCGAGAGGTGCTTCGCCTGTTTTGACCAGGAACCGCTGCTGGGCGTTGGCGGCGGAGTGATCTATAACCGGACCGCGGACGGCAGGGCGGAGTATGAAGAGGGCGGGCCGGCCTTCCATGTAAGAGGCGCCACAAAGATCTACCGGCGCGCCTGCTGGGAGCAGATTGGCGGGCTGTGGCCCGGCACGGGGTGGGACACCCTGGATGAGGTGAAGGCCAACATGCGAGGCTGGACGACGCGGAGCTTTAAGGACCTGCCCGTTTATCAGCACAAATGCACGGGAGCCGCGGAGGGCCAGTGGAGGAACCTGGTAAAGAACGGCAGGGCTAACTACATTGCGGGGTACCATCCGCTGTTTATGCTGGCCAAGTGCGTTTCGCGGCTGCGCAGCCGGCCCTACCTGACGGGCTCTGTTGCCTTGATGTATGGGTTTGTATCCGGATTCTTTCAACACACGCCCCGCGTAAACGATTCCGAGCTGATCCGCTACCTGCGGCAACAACAGCTTGGATTGCTGTGCGGACGCCAGACGATCTGGCGATGATGGCGCGAGCCCATTTACGGCCCCGCCTTGGAGGGTATTCCTTGGCAAGGTTCACGGATTTGGATGGACCCCGGAGGCGCCGCTTGCGGAGAATGATATGAAGCTCTCAGTGGTGATACTTTGCTGGAATGATATGAAGGTGATCGTGGATTGCGTGCGGTCGATTTTTGCATCGACGCATTCCACGGATTTCGAAGTGATCGTCTCCGATAATGGCTCAACGGATGGGTCGCCGGATTTGCTGGAGCAGAACTTTCCTCAGGTTAAGGTAATTCGCAATGGCAGCAACTTGGGCTTTGCGCGGGGCAATAACGCCGGAATCCGCGCGAGCCGCGGAGAGTATGTGCTGATTCTGAATCCGGACACCATTATTCACGAGGGGTCGCTGGACCGCCTGGTGCGGTATGCCGATGCGCATCCGGAAGCGGGAGCATTCGGATGCCGGGTCTTGAATGCCGATGGCACTTACCAAATCTCCGCGCGCCCGTTCCCTACCGTGAGCCGGTACCTGATGGCTGCACTGTACTTGCGACCATTGGGATATTTGACCGACAAGCTGTCGGAGATTTACATGGGATGGAAGGGGGACAGCGAGCGCCAGATTGATTGGCAGTCGGGCTGCTGCGTTCTGTTTCGAGGCAAAGTCCTTCGAGACCTGGGCGGCTTTGATGAGCAGTTCTTTTATCAGTTTGAGGAAGTCGATCTGTGCTTCCGGGTCGGGAAAGCAGGATACCCGATTCTCTTCACGCCGGAAGCTACAATTACTCACCTGGGCGGGCAGTCAGTGGGAAGATTTCGACTGAAATTCGAGCTTGAGAAATATCGTAGCCGGTACCGCTATTTCTACAAGCATTTTGGGTCGAAAGGCGCCGTTCGCTGCCGGCGTGTGGCGCTGGCGGGCCTGCTGTTGCGCCGGGTTGGATATGGAACGCTGAACACGCTGAAACATGATAAGAACATCCAACAACGGCTGGAAGGGATTGACTTGCTGGCCGATTGGAACATGCACCTGGATCCAGTGAGGTTTGTGCAACTGGGCGAAGAGCCCAAGGTGAGACTCCTGCCAGCTCTGCAGCAGTCCTAATCCCCCATGTTCTGTTAATCAGACCCGATAATTGGCGCATAAGGAGGGCGATTTATGCCTGTATCACTAGTAACCGGCGGGGCCGGCTTTATGGGTTCGCACGTTGCTGAGCAGTTGCTGCGAAATAGGCATGAGGTGGTAGTTCTGGATGACCTGAGCGGTGGATTTTCAGACAATGTTCCCGCTGGGGCCAGGTTCATCCAGGGATCGGTGGTTGATCAGGAGCTGGTGAACCGCCTGTTCTCCACCTATTCGTTTGACTACGTCTATCACCTGGCCGCTTACGCGGCGGAAGGACTCAGTCACTTCATAAAAAGATTCAATTATCAAAATAATCTGATAGGCTCCGTGAATCTGATCAATGCTTCCGTGAACCATGAAGTGAAGTGCTTCGTATTTACGTCATCGATCGCAGTTTATGGTGCGGGACAAGCACCCATGCGTGAGGACATGATTCCGGTTCCGGAAGACTCCTACGGAATAGCGAAGCTGGCGGTAGAGCAAGAACTGAGAGTGAGCCATGAGATGTTCGGAATAGACTACGTGATCTTTCGCCCCCACAACGTTTATGGCGAACGACAGAATATTGGCGATCGTTACCGCAATGTCGTCGGTATATTCATGAACCAGTTATTGAAAGGACAGCCGATGACGATATTCGGGGACGGTACCCAACAAAGAGCATTCACCCATATCAAAGATGTGGCCCCAATCATCGCCGCCTCTGTAGACAATCTTGCCGCGCGGAATCAGGTGTTCAATGTAGGCGCTGACGTGCCGTACACCGTGAATGAACTGGCTAGAGTGGTAGCTGCAACAATGGGACGAGAGTGCAGGGTAGAGCATCTCAAGCCGCGCAACGAGGTCAAAGTGGCATTTTCGGATCACTCCAAGTGTGAAGAGGTCTTCGGTACGCAGCCTAAGATTACCTTGGAAGACGGTATCCGTGGCATGGCTGAATGGGTTCGAAAGCATGGTAAGCGCGAGAGCAGCGTGTTTGAACACATCGAGGTAACTAAAAACATGCCGCCCACCTGGGCGGAATTAGTAAGCGCAACTGCATGTCAATAGAAAAATGAGTTTGGCCTGAACGCGATATGTGCGGGATTTGCGGAAAATTGATATTTGACCGGTCGGCGAAGGTGGCGCCGTCGTTGCTGAAGGCGATGGCGGATACCATGGTCCATCGAGGGCCGGACGACGAGGGATATTACGCTTCGGGAAGCGTGGGCCTGGGCTTTCGGCGGCTGGCGATCATTGACCTGAATACCGGTCATCAGCCGATCAGCAACGAAGATGGGACGGTATGGATCGTATTCAACGGCGAGATTTATAACTACGTCGAGCTTAGACGATATCTGGAAGCAAAAGGGCATGTTTTCAGGACACAAACCGACACCGAGGTGATTGTCCACCTTTATGAGGAACTAGGAGAGAACTGCGTTGAACGCCTGCGGGGCATGTTTGCCTTTGCCATATGGGATGAACGAGAACAATCAATTTTTCTCGCCCGAGACCGGGTGGGGATTAAGCCTCTTTATTACTGGTTGACAGACAGGGCGTTGATCTTCGGGTCGGAAATCAAAGCCATCCTTGCAGACCCGGAAGTGGAACCCGAGGTCATCCCAGAAATGGTGGGCAGATTCCTGACCAACTACTTTGTTCCCGGCCAGGAGACGCTGCTGCGCAATATTCGCAAGCTATCGCCTGGATATTGCATGCTCGTCAAAGCGGGAACAGTACGGATCAGGCAATACTGGGATCTCCGCTTCGAGATACGAAAGAGGAGCCTTCGGGAAGCCGAAGAAGAGCTCGTGGAGTTGCTGGACGAGTCCGTGCGGCTGCATATGATCAGTGACGTGCCGGTCGGATTCCTGCTTAGCGGCGGAGTGGACTCCACGGCCATGCTCGCATTTGCCGCCGGAAAATCAAAGTTTCCACTGCACAGCTTTACTTTGGGTTTTGATGCGCCAGGCATTGTTGATGAAAGACCTTATGCAAGGCTGGCAGCGCGCCACTTTGGGGCAGAACACCATGAAATGACCATAACCGCGCAAGAATTTGGGGATTTTCTTCCCAGGTACGTTTGGCACATGGAAGAGCCTGTGTGCGAGCCTCCGGCCGTGGCCCTTTATTACGTATCTAGTCTTGCGAAGGATTACGTTAAGGTCTTGATCTCCGGCGAGGGAGGCGACGAAGCATTTGCCGGATATCAAAATTACAGGAGCCTTCTTTGGTTGGAGCGTCTGAAGGCGGTACTGGGTCCACTCAATTCCGGTGCCTCTTGGGCACTCATGACAACCAACCGGTTGCTTCGGTCTGACCGCGTGGCAAGATACGCGCCCATATTGACACGTCAGTTTCCCTCTTACTATTACAGTCGAATTTCAGGACCTTTGAACCACTTTAGCGCCCAAGGGGATACGCTATATTCTGATGAATTTTCCCGTGCAGTAAAGAACCAGGCTGAAGCGGACGGACTGGACGCCCACTTGGGCAATGGATCGGGAAACCATTTGCTAAACAGAATGCTTTACATCGATACAAAGACATGGTTGCCGGATGATCTGTTGCTCAAGGCGGATAAAATGACCATGGCCAACTCCATTGAGCTTCGCGTTCCTCTGTTGGACCACTTGGTTCTTGAATTCGCAGCTTCTTTACCGGAGGACCTAAAAGTCCGCCGTTTTACTACGAAGTACATCGCGAAGAAGACGCTTAGAGCACGAGTACCGAACGAGATTCTCGGCCGCAGAAAAGCAGGCTTTCCGGTGCCAGTGGGGTCCTGGTTAGCCCATGATTTAGAAGATATGGTTCGCGATGTTCTTCTTGATAGAGAAACGATCAGCCGTGGGTATTTTGACAGGGGAAGCGTTTCCGACCTGGTCGACCAGCATTGTGCTTCAGGATGCTTTACCAAAGAAATCTTCTCGCTCTTGGCGCTTGAGTTGTGGCACCGGACGTTCGTTATGAAACCAGCCGCCGCCGAGACATCAAAGGTATAGCCTGAGGGAAAGGCATTCCCAATGCCTTGACACCAAGGGTTAACTGCCACGATATTGCTCGGATGCATAGGGCCTGCATGGACCCATTTGGCGTGGGTTCACTTGCTCTTCCTGTGTGCGGCACAACGAGTGGTTTAGCATTCTATAGGGACAACCACCTGTGGTGGCTTTTGATCGTAAGCCTAAGGGTTAGCCAATGTACGAAACAGAATCAAACCTAAGAGTTGAAACTTCTGCACAGGTGCCCGGTGCAGTGTTTGAAGCATTCACCCAGCAAGGTAGGGGATTACTTTCCCGAACTATTTTTCCATGGAGCGAGCACTGCACCGAGTGTGTCTGGCCTACATGTTATACAACCTGCGATCTCTACGAACCCCGAGAAGACTTGAGATGTCGGCGGTTTGTCGACGGAATGGTAAGAATTGAATGCCCGGGGAGCGTTAATTCATACATATTGAAAATCACGTTCAAGCGCTGGGCAAGGCTTTGGGCAGTGGGAAGCCTACATTTGTATACCAAGGATGAAGCACAAAGACGGGAGCGAAGGGATTATCGTTTAGGTAGGATGTTGCAAAGATCGCTCCTGCCGCAACGGTTGGTGCGAATTGCCAAAGCGAAGAGATATAGCTTCAAAAAGCGCATGGCCCAGAGGGTCACTCCCGGCACTGCACGCCCGTCAGCATTCCTCCTTGAATGCTATAATCCTCAAGATTATGTGGTCCCCCTTACGCTTATGATTCGGTCGCTACGACCTGAGTCCAAAATACCGTTCCAAAAGCTCTTTCGTCTTACGCCCGGGTTCCAAAGAATACGAGTCAACATGGCTGAAATCCTTGACGTGGTTGACCCTAATTGGCCGATCTCCATTGATTTGACCCCGGATGGAGTAAAAGAAGGTACAACTTTATTTTTCGGACTGATTGATTTTGTCCTCGAAGCGCCGTCGAGTGATGACACTTCGAAGAAAATTAAGTGTGTTGTGTGGGATTTAGACAATACCCTTTGGACGGGCACTTTGATCGAAGATGGTGTTGAGAAAGTCCGGCTGAAGGCTGATATCGAAAAAACCATCCTTGAGTTGGATCGACGGGGAATATTGAATTCGATATGCACCAAGAATAATGAGGAGGACGCGCTTCAAGCATTAAAGTACTATAAATTGGATGGGTATTTCTTATACCCACAGATTTCCTGGCAACCAAAAAGTGAAGGAATCAGGAGGATTGCTTCTGAACTCAACATCGGGCTGGGCTCTATCCTCTTCGTAGATGATTCTGATTTTGAGTTGCAAGAGGTCGCCTCTACCTGCCCTGAGGTTATGGTACTGCAAGCCGAGCATTACAAGGAATTACCTGATTTGCCGGAATGCAAAGTTCCGGCGACGCTAGAGGCAGGGATGCGGAGGAATCTCTATCGGGTGGATGCAACTCGCAAAGCAGTAGCAAGATCCTTCGGCCAAGATTACATGGCCTTTCTTAGGCACTGCCAAATTAACCTTCGAATCGAACCCTTGTCAGATGAAAACATAGAGAGAGTTTATGAGCTTACGCAGCGCACCAATCAGATGAATTTTTCGGGAAATAGATACACCCGCGATTTGTTGGAGACAATTGGCAAGCAAGCATATTTAGACGCTTACGTCCTGGCATGTGAAGACCGTTTCGGAATTTACGGGGTCGTCGGATTCTCAATCGTGGACACTCGGGGACCACGGATGACTGATCTAATGTTCAGTTGTCGCGTACAAGGTAAGAGGGTAGAGCATGCATTCCTCAACTTCCTGATTCGTAAATACACCCCAAGTGGTCACGGGATGTTTTCGGCAGACTACAGGCGTACTCTGCGCAATGCTCCATCTGGGCGGGTTTTTTCTGACATCGGTTTTGAGGAGGTCGAACAAACGGATGGCGTAACTAGGTTGGTGTTTCCTAATGGAAAGATCCCCATGGAGGACGGAATAGTAAATATCATCGTGGGTGAAGTAACCAAGACACCGGTGTAATCCATGCGCATTCAGTCTGGATTCGAAGGTGCGAGGCGAATCGTATTGACCCACCTTTGCGGTCGGACCGTGGACATCGTGGGTCTTGGTCCGCTTGTGTCACTTACTTTTGACGACTTTCCCCGGACTGCCTGGACCATTGGTGGCGCTATTCTGCGAAACCTTGGAGTGAGAGGCACCTACTACGTGGCGTTGAGTTTGATGGACTCATGTAATGCACTTGGTGAGCAGTTCCATCTTGAGGATCTGCTTTCGCTAACAGATGCCGGCAACGAACTGGCTACACATACTTACAGCCACTTGTCTGGACGAAAGGCTCCTCCAAGCAAATTTCTGGAGGACGTGCTCAAGGGTTACTCTGCCATCAAGGAGTTAGGGAATCTTACTGTAACCAGGAACTTTGCCTACCCCTTCGGAGACGTCACGCTGCGCGCCAAGCTGGCCGTCGGACGAGAAATGGGAAGTTGTCGAGGCATTCACGGGGGATTGAACGGCCCGATGGTCGATTTGAATCTGCTGCGTGCCAATCGACTTTATGGAGACATCGGAGGGTTAGCCCATGTGCGCCGGCTTATCGAACAAAATCAGCGGCGTAGAGGTTGGCTAATCTTCTATACCCACGATGTGCGGGACCACCCTTCGAGATACGGATGCACGCCGGAATTGCTTGAACGTACAATAGAACTGGCGATCTCGAATGGGATGAAGATCCTTCGTGTGGATGATGTATTGCGGATGATGGCGACTTCGACCACCCAATCAATTGCGCACGTTGAAATTTAAGGGAGCGTTCTGGCTTCATGTATGGCTATGGGATAGAAGGGCGGAGTTCGCAGCCAAAGGTCTCACATGCAATAACTCGCTTCGGAGAGACATGGGAGGAACAACCTTTGGTGAGTTTGGGGCAGCGGTCCAGGCATTCGCATTTGAACTGAGTTGGAATGATGAAAGCGGCGGGGAAGGTTTTAGAGAAAGACATTTATGCGGATGGGGCGTACCTGGACAGGAATCCGGAGTGGCATGCGGATGAGTCTCCGTTTAAGGTGACGCAGATACTGCGAATGTTTGAAAAGAGGCATTTGCGGCCGAAGACCGTGTGTGAAGCGGGATGCGGCGCAGGAGAGGTTCTGAAGCTGTTGCAGCAGCGGATAGAGGAAGATACCGATTTCTGCGGCTACGACATTTCTCCTCAGGCGTTACGAATGTGTGCTCCGAAGGCGAATGAGCGGCTTCGATTCAAGCTGGCCGACATCAGTCAGGACGAAGGCGCATTTTTCGACTTAATGCTGGTGCTGGATGTGGTGGAGCACGTGGAGGATTATTACGGCTTTTTGAGCAGCATCCGGCCCAAGAGCGATTTGAAAATTTTTCATTTTCCCCTGGATTTGAGCGCCCAGGCGGTGGCCCGCAGGCGAGGGCTGCTGATCCGGCGCGAACTCTTCGGGCATATCCAATACTTCACCAAAGAGACCGCGCTGGAAACTCTGAAAGATGTGGGCTATGAGCTGATCGATTACTTCTACACGCCAAGGTGCATTGACCTCGCGAAACAGACCATCCAGAAAATTGCCATACTGCCTCGCAAGCTGTGCTTTGCGATTCATCAGGATATGACGGTTAGAATTCTAGGCGGGTATAGCTTGCTGGTATTGGCGCGATAAGGGCCTCTGATACGCACGCGCTCAATCTTGTCGAAAGCATTTGAAGGCCGGCCTTTGAAGAGGCGTCATCCATCCCTGAAGGTTAAACAGCCATGGCAAAATGCGATGTGGTCATCATAGGTGCTGGGCCGTACGGCCTTGCCGCTGCTGCCCATCTGCGGAAGGTAAAAGGACTGGAGGTTTGCGTATTTGGCGAGCCGATGGTTTTCTGGCAGCAAAACATGCCTAAGGGCATGCTGCTGCGTTCCAGTTGGAGCGCTACGCAAATAGCTGACCCGGACTCCGCATGGACATTAGAAGCTTTTCAAGCAGTGACTAACAACGCCTTTTCAGCGCCTGTTCCCGTTGAGTGTTTTATCCAGTACGGGCGGTGGTACCAGGAGCGAGCCATCCCCGATCTGGACCACCGAAAAGTGGTGCGCGTTGAGCCGCACGTTAAAAGATTTGCTGTGACATTGGCTGACGGCGAGGAGGTACTCACTACCCGCGTGGTTATTGCTTGTGGTATCGGACCGTTTGCATGGCGCCCGCGGGAGTTTGACTTTCTTCCATCTGCGCTGGCATCGCATACCTCGGAGCACCACGATTTTTCAAAATTTACTGGGAAGCGAGTTGTCGTGATTGGCGGCGGACAGAGCGCGCTGGAATCGGCAGCTCTGTTGCACGAATGCGGCGCGGAAGTACAAATAATTACACGGTCGTCTCGGATACACTGGCTGCAGGGCTGGCTGTCCAAAACCCTTCACCGCCGTTTAGGGCGGGTTACGAACCGGTTGCTTTATGCTCCCACAGACGTTGGTCCCGCGGGCATCAGCCAGATCGTTGCCCGACCTGACCTGCTTCGGCGATTCCCGCGACTTCTTCAGAATCGACTTTGGAAGCGGGCTACTCGGCCTGCGGGTGCAAGATGGCTGGTGGCACGGCTCGACGGGGTACCGATCCGAATGTCGCGCTCAGTGACCGGGGTTACGGAAAAGCATGGCCAGGTAGACCTGAAGCTTAGTGACGGCACCGTATGCAGTGCCGACCATGTCTTGCTTGGAACAGGCTTCAAAGTCGATATTGCCAAGTACAATTTGCTGCCTGCAAAGGTGCTTGAGTCTGTTCAACGCGCAGGGGGATATCCTGTGCTACGAGAAGGCTTGGAAACGTCCGTGGCTGGCCTGCATATTCTTGGAGCGCCAGCGGCAATGACATTTGGGCCACTCATGCAGTTCGTCTCCGGCGCCCGGTACGCTTCACAATCACTAACACGCCGCATCGCGGGGAATAATCTGGCGCGGATGATCGCACAGGATGATGCCATCGGCTCGGGCCATAATCTAAACGTGCAGGAACTCTAAACAACACCAGCCTCTTCATGCCTTACAGACCGGCTCTATGCTCCGCAACACAGCTTACTACTACTTTTTGAAACAAATCACGCCGCTGCCGATCAGACTGGCGGTCCGCAGGACGTGGGCTGGCTTCAAACACCGCAGCCATGCCGCGACCTGGCCCATCGATGAGAAGGCCGGGATCACGCCCCACGGCTGGCCTGGCTGGCCCGACGGCAAACAGTTTGCCCTTGTACTGACTCATGACGTCGAGGGAATCCGGGGATTGAATCGAGTATTGCGATTGAGGGATTTGGAAGTGAAATACGGATTCCGTTCCGCGTTCAACTTTGTACCGGAGGGCGAATACCGATTGACAGATGAGCTTCGCCAGGAATTAACGAACACCGGCTTTGAAGTGGGAGTGCACGGTTTGCGCCATGATGGAAAGCTTTACTCCTCAAAGGCTGGATTTGCAGCAAAATCAGCGAAAATCAAGAGTTATCTGAACAAATGGAACGGCACCGGGTTTCGCTCACCGTTAATGCAGCACCGCCTGACGTGGTTGCACCAACTGGGGATCGAATACGACGAATCGACATTTGATACCGACCCCTTTGAGCCCGAACCTGATGGCGTGACAACCATCTTTCCGTTCTGGGTACAAGGTCACGGTGGAGAAGGCTATGTCGAGCTGCCTTACAGCCTGCCGCAAGATCATACTCTCTTCACCATTCTTGGAGAGCAAAACATTGACATTTGGAAGCGAAAGCTGGATTGGATAGCCCAGCGAGGCGGGATGGCGTTGCTCAATACCCATCCGGACTATATGCACTTTGGGGATGCGTCTAAAGGAAGGGATGAATTTCCGGCATCCTGGTACGAGGAGTTCCTGGCGTATGTGAGAGAAAAATATAAAGGGAAATACTGGGAGGCAAAACCGCGGGACGTTTCCCGGTATTACCGCGCCAGTTTACCTCTATCGCGAAGGAACTCCAGAAAAAAGATTTGCATGGTGGCTTACACCCAATATGAGTATGACAACCGGGTTAGACGCTATGCCGAAGCTCTGGCAAAGCGGGGCGACCTGGTTGAAGTGATAGCCCTGGGCGACGGGAAAACTGCGCTGGCCTCGGAAGAGATCAGCGGCGTCACTCTTCATCGCATTCAGAATCGAGTACATAATGAACGGCATAAGTGGGCTTACGCCTGGCGATTGACACGCTTCCTGTTGGCGTCGGCTTTATTCCTTGCGCGCCGCCATCATCGCGTACGTTTCGATTTGGTTCATGTCCACAATATTCCTGATTTTCTAGTTTTCGCCGCCTTCTATCCCAAGCTGACTGGGGCGAAAGTGATTCTGGATATTCATGACATCGTGCCCGAGCTTTTCGAAAGCAAGTTTAAGACACGGGTTGGCGATTGGTATGTGCGTTTACTGAAGATTGTGGAAAAATCCTGCGCATCCTTTGCCGACCACGTGATCGTCGCCAACCACTTGTGGCAGGGCAAACTTCTTGCCCGCTCTGTTTCCAAGGAAAAATGTTCTGTAGTCCTGAATCATGTGGATGAGGGTATTTTTTACCAGCGCAACCGGACCCGCCAGGACGAAAAGATCATCATTCTCTTTCCGGGCTCATTCCAATGGCACCAGGGCCTGGATGTGGCGGTCAGGGCCATGGCGCGGCTGAAGGAAAGGCTGCCGAACGCTGAATTGCACCTGTATGGCGGCGGGCGCGATGGTCGAGAAGTTGAACTGGCCCGCTTCGCCAGGCACCTTGGCCTAAATGGCAGTGTCAAGTTCATGGGGGGAAAGCCGCTGGATGAGATCGCTGAGGTTATCGCAAACGCTGACGTGGGTATCGTTCCCAAGCGCGCAGATTCGTTCGGCAATGAAGCCTACAGTACAAAAATCATGGAATTCATGTCGCAGGGTGTGCCTGTAGTGGTGTCACGAACCAAGATTGATTCCTTCTATTTTGACGATGGCCAGGTGCGCTTTTTTGATTCTGGCGATGATCTGGCGATGGCGGAGGCTATTTTAGAGGTAGTCCAGAATAAGGATCTCCGCCGGTCGCTGGTTGCCAATGGTTACAAATATGTAAAGCAAAATGGCTGGGCCCAGAAGAGGCAAGAATACCTGGGACTCGTTGATTCTCTCACAGTGGAATGTTTTGACCATCCAGCCTCAGCGAGATTGCCAGATGGCAATAATGTGGCGCTGTGACATTCGGGCAACCGACAGAAGCAGATTTTTTGCCGATGTAGTTCTGCCAGGAACGGTCCTGATTTGAAGCGCGGAAAACACCACTTTTTGGATCCCGAGGTGTTCAGATCTGATAACCAGCAGATAATGTGTTATCCGGTGCTTGCGCCGGGGCCGGAGACGTCATTGCCGGGATTGCATGTAATTGGAGCGCCAGCCGCATGGAGCTTTGGTCCGCTCATGCAGTTTGTTTCCGGAACCGGTTTTGCCGCACAAGAATTAGTCCGTGCGATAGGCCACCAGTCTTTGGCACGGATCGCAAGCGAAGCGGCCGCAGCGCCCTCACCGCAAGAAGAGGCTATTTCCCAGGCGCATTTTGACTAGTGTGGTCCCCGGGACTTTTCAGCGATCCAGCCAATGCGGCGCTGATTGCGCCGACGCCTCGCCACTATTCCCCTCCCACGTAGCGCTCGCATACTGGCCGTTTAGGTTCCCGCTGCGTCCATTCCGCTCGCCATCAGCAGGTAATGCTGTCGGTGCACACAACTTCAGCCTGTTTGTTTTCTTCCCTACACTTCACGACCCAGCTTAGCCAAAAGAAGCCCATAACCGATTGCCAGCGAAAATAGAAAAATGAAACCCACCGTGCTTATTGCCACAACTCACTGCTGGCCACCGCCCGCCCGGTTGGGAACAGCGATGAGTGAAGCGGGATTTATTGTCAAGGCTGCGTGCCCGGAGCGCCAACCGATTCGTAGAGCCGGTGTGTTGACGGAAGCTTATGGTTACGACGGTCTGGCTCCATTGAAATCTTTGCAAAGTGCCATCGACAAGGCCAGCGCCGATTTGATTGTCCCCTGCGACGACGTTACTGTTCAGCATCTCCGTGAGCTTTACCGTCGATCCTTTGTCTATAACGGCGCGGGTGGTCCTGTGCGGGCATTGATCGAACGGTCGCTGGGCGGCGCAGCAAGCTTTCCAATCGTCTCCTCGCGTTCGCAGTTTATTCGGCTAGCCAAAGAAGAAGGCATCAAGGCGCCCTGCACGGCGGTCATTAACGGTCGTGAATCGCTTAAGCAATGGGTGGACGAAAATGGATTGCCCGCGGTTCTTAAAAGCGACGGCAGTTCCGGGGGCATGGGCGTAAGAATAGTGAAAACTTTTGAGGAGGCGGAACGCGCCTTCGCCGAACTTCAGGCGCCGCCGCTCGCCGCCAGAGCCATCAAATGGGCGCTCGTCGACCACGACATGACATTAATCGCCCCTGCGTTCCGTCGCCGCACGTCTGTTGTGAATGGGCAGGCATACGTTCGTGGTATGGAAGCAACCAGCACGATTGCATGCTGGCAGGGCGACGTTCTGGCAGCGCTCCATTTTGAAGTGCTCAAGAAAGCTCATCCTAACGGCCATTCCACGGTATTGCGCAGGATTGAGGACAAGAGCATGGACTCTGCGGCGCAAAGAATGATCCAACGCTTGTCGCTTTCCGGCATTTACGGATTTGACTTTATGCGCGAAAGCGACACCGGCAACGCGTGGCTCATTGAGATTAACCCGCGCACAACGCAGGTGGGCCACCTTACGCTCGGGCCTGGCAGGGATATCCCCGCAGCATTGTATGCCGCTGTCAGTGGAACCTCCGTTCGGCCCGCTCCAACGGTTACTGATAAAGACACAATAGCCCTCTTCCCCCAGGAGTTTCAACGGGATCCCTCCAGCCCTTTTTTGAAATCCGGGTTTCATGATGTACCCTCGAATGTGCCCGCTTTGGTATCAGCCTGCGTTGAAAAGGATTGGAGGCAGCGAGCCTGGCAGTTGCTGGAGCGAGGCGCGCGTCGATATCGCAACCCGCGTGCGCAGATTTGCGACTGCCCTGCTGAAACTTGGATCAGCACGGGTCAAATCGCAGAAAAACGCCAATCGCACTGATTATGCAAGAACGATAAACTTAGCCCGGCCACGTTGCGAAAAACTGGTTACCAGGTTGAGAGCCTTTCACGTATATTGGAAGGCGGCGTCAACTTGCTTATCAAAACACTGGCTGAGTTGGCTCTGGTGGAAATGATCGGTTAAAGAACGTGTCGGCGTTCGCTCAGGGAGTGAACGGGGTACTGCTTCGCATAGAATGAACGGGAAATGAGCTGATGGCAGAAACCCTGTCAAGAGGCCGCATTTTTGCCTTATTAGTCGCCCTGTCGGTTCAAATGGGCTGCTCGCGACATCAGCAGCCTGCGGTTTTAGTCGCTTCCAAATGGAATCCAGGGCAGGCCGCAGCTTATCTGGACCAGAGAGAAGCTTGGTGGATGCAGTGGCCGGGAGCGAAGCGAGATCAGGGAACCTTCTGCGTTTCGTGCCACACTCCATTACCCTACATCCTTGCCCGTCCTTTGTTACGCAGCCAGCTTGGTGAGACTGGACCCTCTCCCCACGAAGCGCAGCTTGTGGCTAACGTAAAAAGGCGCGTGCGATTGTGGAATGAGATTGCGCCGTTCTACACCGACGCCCTTAACGGCTCCGGCAAGACCGCGCAATCGTGGGGGACCGAAGCGGTTCTGAATGCATTGATACTCACCAGCGTCTCAGTTCAATCGGGGGGGCTGGATGACGATGCGCGGGCGGCGCTGGGTCACATGTGGGCACTGCAGCAAAAGACCGGTGACAATCGCGGAACATGGAAGTGGCTCCAGTTTGGTAACGAGCCGTGGGAGGCGAAGGATTCGGGCTTTTATGGTGCCGCGCTGGCGGCAATTGCCACCGGCATCGCGCCGAACGGGTATGGCCATGATCCCTTGATCGCGGGCAATCTTGAATTGCTGCGAGGGTATCTAAGCCGGGAATACGTCCGCCAGCCTCTGATGAATCAAGTGGTGCTGCTTTGGGCGGCGGCAAAGCTCCCGGGCCTTCTCAGCGCTCGACAACAAAGCACAATTATCAGGCAGGTAACTGATGAACAGCGGCCCGATGGCGGGTGGCGGCTGGCTTCGATGGCGTGGACGTGGAAAAGGAATAACTTTCGACCGATGATTAAAATGTGGTTATTGTCGGAAGCAAATGTTATGAACTTCCACAGTGATGGATACGCCACCGGCCTTACTGCCTACATCTTGGAGCAGAACGGTATGGGTCAATCGGATGTGCGCGTGCAACGCGCGCTCGATTGGCTGCGGCACAACCAGGATCCATCCACCGGCTCATGGCCCTCCTATTCGCTAAACCACCGTCGTGGCCCATATTCGGAGACGGGACGCTTTATGAGCGATGCAGCGACAGCATTCGCTGTGCTCGCCTTAATCGGGGGCTCCCCATCACCTGCATTGAAAACCAATGCAGAGGGAGAAAATCAATGTCGGAAGCTCAAAAAGGTGTGGTCACAGCCGCACCCGGCGAAAGTGAAAAAGCTGACGGATCCGAAATCGGAAGCTTGGTTCAACCAGGCAAGCTTAAGGAAACCCGCTACCCAAGAATCAAGCACTATTTCACCAGACTTTTTGCAGGGCATATCCGACAGCTCGAAGCACCACAGAGGCAGAGATACTGAGACGTTAAATCAGAATAAAGACCGCTGAGTCCCTGCTACTCGAATTTTGCCGCTTGCCATTCTCCCGACTCGAGGATTACCACACACTGATGTAGGCCCGAAGCCAACTCATGGGCAAATCGCACGAAATCCAGACATTTACCATTGACCAAACCCTCCCGGTGCAAGCAAATAGACTTGAGGGGTGCAGTACCGGAGCCAAGGCCATGGAATTCGACGAGACGATAAAAGAGCTAACACGATTGTGGCAGGAATTGCTCGGCATCGAGTCGATTAGCTCCAATGAGAACTACTTTGATTTGGGCGGGGATTCCATTCTGGCGGTCCATTTGTTTGCCGAAATCACGCAAATCTTTAACATCAAGCTCCCGGTGGCGACGCTGTACGAAGCTTCGACCATCGAAGCGCTGGCCAGGAAGATTCAAGAGGGCGCGCCACAGGCAAAATGGTCGTCGCTGGTGCCGATTCAGCCAAATGGCTCGCGTCCGCCTTTTTTCTGCATGCATGGAGCAGGCGGACACGTCCTCAACTACCGAGATCTCGCGGTCTATCTTGGTGCCGATCAACCGTTTTACGGCCTGCAGGCACAGGGCTTGGATGGCCTGCGTCCTCCGCTCAAGACGATAGAAGAAATGGCTGCGCTTTACATTAAGGAGATTCAAGAGCTTCAGCCACGCGGCCCCTATTTGATCGGCGGCTACTGCGGAGGCGGGACAATTGCATTAGAAGTAGCCCAGCAGCTCCGCAAGAAGGGAGAAGAGATCGCACTTCTGGCGCTATTTGACACTATGAATTGGTCTAGGATTCCACCTCCAACCTTTTGGAGCAAAGGCTATCGCGCGTGGCAGAGGTTTGCATTCCATGTCGCATTGTTCTTCCGCATGGACGCGCGCGGCAGAACCAAGTTCATCACCGACGAGTCAAATGCTTTCCGTTGGCGGGGTATGTTGCTTGGGCGAATGGATAGACCATATTTCCCGGGAATTTACGACTCAGATATCCTGGAACAGATCTGGCGCGCGAATGAATCGGCACTCAATAAATACGTGCCAACGTCTTACGAAGGAGTAATCACAGATTTTCGCTCGATCAAGCATTATAGGATGTACGAGCAGGCGGATGCAAAATGGGATCGCATAGCCCTTGGTGGTCAAGAGATTGTTGTTCTGCCGGTTTATCCTGGCGCAATGTTGGCTGAGCCATTCGTCCGGCAACTGGCCATGGCTCTTAGGAACTACCTTGACAAAGCGATTCTCAAGTTTGGAACACAATAGCATCGTTGCTTCACCTCCTCAAGCGAGCTTTGATATCGCATCGATAAGTACGTAGATTGTCAGTCTAAACATGCCGCAGACAGAGAAGCAGGTACACAGCATGTGCCGCTGATGAGCATCTTTGAGATTGATCCTCTACGGGATTCACGCTGGAGCGCTTTCGTTGACGGACATCCCAGATCATCGACATTCCATCGAACAGAGTGGCTCCAAGCATTACAATGCGCTTATGGCTATCAGGCGGCAGCATTCACTACCTGCGCCCCGAATTTGCCTTTGTCTAATTCCCTGGTTTTCTGCAGGATCCGGAGCACGTTTACAGGGAATCGGTTTGTGTCGCTTCCCTTTTCCGACCACTGCGAAATTCTGACCGGCGCCCCGGAAGAAGACGTTGAGCTCGTATCTTCACTTCGGCTTAAATTAAACGGCGGCAACTGGGAGTACCTTGAGCTGCGGCCGGTTAATCCGCTGCCGGGGACACAGAAGCTGGTTGCTCCGGTTTTGAATTACGTCTATCACCGGCTAGACCTTGAACGCAGTGAAAATGAGCTATTCAAGAGCTTTCATAAGGACTGTGTGCAGCGGAAAATTCGCCGTGCGGAGCGCGAATCGCTGCGTTATGCCGAGGGAACATCAGATCAGCTTCTCGACCAGTTTTACAGGCTCTTTGTCCTTACCCGCCGCCGGCACGGGCTGCCCCCTCAGCCGTTGCGGTGGTTCCGTAGTTTGACCAGAAGCTTTGGCAACAAATTGAAAATTCGTGTCGCCTCAAAAGATGGCTTGCCGGTTGCGAGCATCATTACGCTCAGCCACCGAAAGACAATGACTTTCAAGTACGGAAGCAGCGATGCCAGGTTTAACAACCTTGGGGGAACAGCTTTGCTGCTATGGCGGGCCATGAGCGAGGCCCGTGCTGAGGGGTATGAAGTGTTTGATATGGGCCGCACTGACCGTGACAATGCCGGCCTGATTGCCTTCAAGGATCATTGGGGAGCGCGTTGCACTACGCTGACTTATTACCGGTATCCCGCCGTGTCAGTGGCGCCTGGCGAAGGTCCAGCTATGAAAGTCGCCCGGCGTTTCATGTCTGTTGCTCCTGCCGTTTTGTTAAGAGCCATCGGGAGTCTTTCGTATCGCCACATCGGCTAGCTTCAACGGGATCTGGAATCGCCCCCGAAGCGCGCCCCGGGTCAAGCGCCCTTCCCCGCGCCATCGTTTCAGTGGTTGCAAGTACAAGTCGCGGGTCACACCAACTGAACGTGCTGGCAAGGCTTGGATTACAACCGGCAATCCCTTGCGAAACAATGTTTGATCAGGCCTTACTTAAATGTGTGGAATTGTAGGTATCTTTTCGCAGGATGCTCCCATCGCCGCCGATGCACTGCACCGGTCTCTGAAGGCGCTGCGTCACCGCGGGCCGGACGGTGAAGGATCCTGGCTGGCGGAGGATGGTCGGGCCGCGCTGGGGCACGCCCGGCTCAGCATTATCGACCTCACCACCGGAGCTCAGCCCATTGCAAATGAAGACGAAACGCTCCGCATTATCGTCAACGGTGAATTCTATGGCTACGAGGCCATTCAAAAGCAGCTTGTAGCGGCTGGCCACCGTCTTCGCACCCGGTCTGATAGTGAGATAGCTCTTCACCTTTATGAGGATTATGGAGTTCAGTGCCTGCACCAATTGCGCGGCGAATTCGCCATCATCCTTTGGGACAGCGCCAATCGGAAAGTGTTTGCCGCCCGCGATCGGTTTGGCATTAAGCCACTGTTCTTCGCCGTTTATCAATCCAGGCTTTATTTGGGATCGGAAGTAAAATCGCTGTTCGCGGCGGGCGTTCCCGCGCGGTGGAATTGTGAATCTCTCTACAACGCTTGCGGTGTGGAAGGGCGCGAAACGGGTACGCTTTATGACCGGGTGTTCCAGGTCCCTCCAGGGCATTACCTGACGGCATCCGGGCAGCAGATTCAACCGCACAAATACTGGGATTTTGATTATCCATGTGAGGAGGCCTCCGGCCCTGCACGGTCTGATGCGGAATATGCCGCGGAGTTCCGTGCCGCTCTCGAAGAAGCCGTCCGAATTCGCCTTCGCGCCGATGTGCCGGTTGGTTGCTATTTGAGCGGCGGTATCGATTCCTGCGCCGTGCTCGGTCTTGGCGCGCGCCATCACGCCGGCGCAATCCGGGCTTTCACGCTGACGTTTGACCGTCCGGAATACAACGAAGGCGAAATCGCCAGGGAAATGGCGTCGCGCGCAGGGGCTGAATATGTTCCGGTCCCTATTGACCAGGCTGATCTCGCGGATCACTTTGAGGCTGCGACAGCCCAATCGGAGTCGCTTTGCGTAAACTCGCATGGTGTCGCCAAGTATCTCTTGAGCCGCGCCGTGCGGGACGCTGGATACAAGGTAGTGTTAACCGGTGAGGGTTCAGACGAAGTGCTGGGAGGTTACCTGCACTTCCGCCGCGATATGATCGCGCGCCGTGACAATCGCCTTGCGGCTGGACCCGCGACCTCCGGCGGCCTGACGGGGCCAGGCATCAACTCCTCGACTTTACAGGAAGCCCAACTCAACGGCAGGGCGCCTTCGCTTCATCAGGTACGGCGCCTGCTTGGCTTTGTACCCTGCTGGATCGAAACCGCCTCGGCCTTATCCGCAAAGATGGACTGCGTGCTGGACGGCGATTTCCGTGAGAAATACCGTGAATGCGACGGATTCAAGATGTTTGTTGAGGGGGCTGACTTTCCAAACCAGCTTGCCGGACGCCATCCCTTGAATCAGTCCCTTTATCTTTGGGCAAAGACCAGGCTGCCTAAGTATATTCTTACCCTGCTGGGCGACCGCATGGAGATGGCGCATTCGGTCGAAGGGCGTGTCCCTTTCCTGGATCATAAACTGGTGGAGATCATGCGGTCCCAGCCCGTGAGCCAAAAAATCCGGGGCGCAACAGAAAAATACGTGCTCCGGGAATCCACCCGGGATGTCATTACGGATGCCGTTTACCGCAAACACAAGCATCCTTTCCTTACTCCTCCGGCCATGCTCCATCCGCAGGGTAAGTTGGGTGTGTTGCTGCAGGATACGCTGCGCGGCTCAACCCTGAAATCGATGCCCTTTTTTGACGCAAGGAAAGTCGCGACGCTTCTTGACAATGTCAATTCCATGGACGAAGCGGCACGTGTCGCCAACGATCAGATTCTGATGATCGCGTTGAGCGCCTGCGTGCTGCACCGGCGTTTTCAGCTTTCAGCCTGAATTTGTGAAGCGGACGCCCGTTGGTGGCCAACCCGGCCATTATCCGTGGACGGGCGTTTGCTTGCTTGAGAAATCTTACGATCCACCTATGCTCATCGAATAGGTCGGTATGGAATTTTTTGGAGCCGTTGATTTTCCACTCCCTCCCGACCTGCCCGTGCCGGTGAATGACGGAGCGGCAGACCATCTGCGCGGTCTGCCGATGCCTCATGCGCTACTTCCCTCAACGGCCGGCGGAATGGTTGACCTGGCAAGCCTGCCCGCCTCCAGAACGGTTTTGTACGTCTATCCCATGACCGGTGTGCCCGGCAAACCTTTGCCCGAGGGTTGGGACCTGATTCCGGGAGCGCGTGGTTGCACGCCCCAGGCATGCGGCTTTCGCGATCACTTTCAGGAGCTTGCCCGGCTGGGCGCTGAAGTCTATGGCGTGAGCTCGCAGACCGCGGAGTATCAGCTTGAGATGGCGACCCGTCTCCACTTGCCTTTCGGTGTCCTGAGTGATGCTGAATTCAAGCTAGCCGAAGCCCTACGCCTGCCTACATTTGAAGTCGAAGGAGTCCGCCTTCTGAAGCGCCTGACCATGATTGTCAGGAAAGGGCTGATTGAACAGGTCTTTTATCCGGTGTTTCCTCCCAACGAGAGTGCTCACCACGTGCTGCAATGGCTGGAAGCACATCCCATTGTGAAGTAGGCACGCCGCCGACGCTGCCGGAGACTGCCAGGCTCCTGTTCTGGGTGCCATGAATAGAACAACCCACAACTCGACTGCGCGCTGAAGGCTTTCACTCCATTTTGTTTCCTTACCTTGATGCCGGGATTTGCCGGGGTGCAGAAACCGATCAATCAACGCAAACTCAAAAACCAATCTGAGGAGGGGGCTACGCAGAGGTTATGTTGGATGCGGTGATCATAGGAGCAGGTCCGTATGGACTTTCAATTGGCGCATTTTTTCGCAAGCGGGGCGTGCATTTCCAGATTTATGGGCGCCCGATGGACTGTTGGTTAAATCACATGCCCGAGGGCATGTTGTTGAAGTCCGATGGGTTTGCCTCAAACCTGTACGATCCAGGGGACGAGTTTACTCTGAGCCGATTTTGCCAGGAGAGGGGCATTGAGTACAAGGACATGGCGCTACCTGTAATGCTTGAGACCTTTTCGGCCTATGGGCTAGCTTTCAGGGATCGAATGGTTCCGGAACTGGAAGAAAAGCTGGTTACCCGGGTGGAGCGGGTTTCTGGCGGGTTTGTGGTGGAGCTGGAAACCGGCGAAATTGTGCGAGCCGCCCGGGTAATCCTGGCCGTTGGAATTACTCATTTTCCCTACACGCCTGATTGTCTTGCCAGGCTGCCAGATAGCTTCCGTTCCCACAGCTTTCAGCACCACAATCTTCAGCCCTTTGCAGACCGCAGGGTGCTGGTGATTGGTGGCGGGGCTTCCGCGATTGATCTGGCGGGTTTGCTCATCCGGACCGGAGCAACCGTACAATTGGCCACAAGGGAAACCGTGTTGAACTTCCATTCCCGTCCCAGTGGCAAACCTCGGTCCCTGTACCAAAGACTCCGGTATCCAAAGTCAGGCCTTGGCCCCGGATTGCGCTCTAGGTTCTTTGCCAATGCCCCCGGAGCTTTTTACCACTTGCCGGAGCCAATCCGGGTTGAATTGGTCCGCGTAAGCCTTGGTCCTTCGGGGGGCTGGTTCAGTAAAGATATTGTCATCGGCAAAGTTCCGCTATTGTTGGGACTGACGCTCGAAAAGGCAGTCGTGCAGGACGGGGAGGTGGGCGTCATACTGCGCGGCAAGGATGGCTCGGCACGCGAAGTAAGGGTCGATCACGTGATTGCGGCGACAGGATACCGAGTGGATCTGGATAGGCTTGCTTTCCTGAGTCAGGAGATCCGCACAAGAATCAGAACGGTTCAGGGCTCGCCAGCGCTTTCAAAAGCATTCGAATCGTCTGTCCCCGGGCTTTACTTTGTGGGGCTGGCCGCGGCCAACAGCTTTGGGCCCGTGATGCGCTTTGCCTTTGGTGCGGGCTATGCAGCCAAACGGCTTACTCAGAACTTGACCAGCGCCGCCGTAAAGCACTCCGTTCCGGTACCTGCGGCTATTCCATCGTGATGAGCTGAATATGCCCTGCGAAAGCGCAGGTTTGAGTGTGCCTTCCAGCCCTACCGGGAGAACGCCATGAGAGCTGAAACGCTCGCCATCCACGCTGGCTACGAAACCGAACCTACCACCAAGGCGGTTGCGGTTCCTATTTATCAGACGATCTCCTTTGAGTTTGACAGCGCTGAGCATGGAGCTGCCTTATTCAATCTGGAGGTGCCGGGAAATATCTATACTCGGATTGGCAACCCCACCAACACCGTGCTTGAAAAGCGCGTGGCGGCGCTTGAGGGTGGCGTTGACGCGCTCAGCGTCAGTTCCGGAATGGCGGCCATCCATTACGCGTTGATGAATATCACCGAGCTGGGCAAAAATATAGTCTCCCTGCCCCAACTCTATGGCGCCACCTACACGCTGTTCGCCCACATTTTTCCCAAACAGGGAATCACCACGCGCTTTGCGAAAAGCGACGACCCCGGCGATGTTGAAGCGCTGATCGATGAGAATACGCGGGCGGTGTTTTGCGAAAGCGTTGGCAATCCGGCAGGCAACGTTGCGGACATTGAGGCCCTGGCGCAGGTGGCGCACCAACACGGCGTTCCCTTAATTGTTGACAATACGGTGGCCACGCCGGTCTTGCTGCGACCCATCGACTACGGAGCCGATGTGGTGCTCCATTCCATGACCAAGTTCATGGGCGGCCACGGAACCACATTGGGGGGCATGATTGTGGATGCCGGCAAGTTTCCCTGGCGTGATTATCCGGAACGGTTTTACATGTTCAACAAGCCGGAGCCCTCCTATCACGGCGTGGTCTATACGGAACACTACGGAGCGGCAGCGTTTGTGGCTCGCTGCCGCACGGTGTGCCAGCGCAATACCGGATCCACCCTTGCTCCATTGAACGGGTTTCTCCTGCTTCAAGGAATCGAAACGCTGGTGCTGCGTGTGGAGCGTCACGTGGAGAACGCGCGAAAAGTCGCCGGGTACCTTCGTGGCCATCCTCGGGTGGCTTGGGTAAACTACGCCGGATTTCCCGACAGTCCCTTGTACACCATGGCCCAAAAGTACATGGGATCGCGCCGCTGCTCCCTTCTCACCTTTGGCGTGAAGGGAGGATTTGAGGCCGGAACGAAGTGCTTCAACGCCTTCCGCCTTTTTAAACGCATGGTGAACATGGGTGATGCCAAATCGCTGGCCTGCCATCCAGCTTCCACCACCCATCGCCAGCTTTCCCCGGAAGAGCAGAAGAAGGCGGGTGTGACACCCGAAATGATCCGACTGAGCGTCGGTATTGAGCACATCGACGACATCCTGGGTGACCTCGCACAGGCGCTTGAAACCGCTGCAAGTTGATACCAGCAAGTCGGTCCGGCGCAGCGATAGCGAGGGGGAGAAACTATGCCAGTCTGGGTAGAAGTTGACCGGGTTCCGGATGCCTGGAAGGAAAGGTCATTTGCACGCTCACCTTCAGGCTCTGTGGCGGCGGGCTCATGGCATCCAGGGGTCAGGATTGCCCTGATCAACAACATGCCAGACGGCGCCCTGGAAGACACCGAACTGCAGTTCTTTGAACTGCTGGAAGCGGCCTCGGGCAGCGTTCCCGTTTCGTTCAAGCTCTTCTCCCTGCCCGGCATTGAGCGGACCGGGCGCGGCGAAAGCCGCCTCAGCAGTTTCTACAGTTCCATCGATGAACTCTGGGATGGCCGGTTTGATGCGGTTATCATGACCGGGACCGAACCGCATAGTCCTACGTTCCCCGAAGAACCCTATTGGCCGGTGCTGACCCGGGTGCTGGAGTGGGCTGAAGAAAACACACTTACAACCGTACTATCCTGCCTTGCTGCCCACGCCGGCGTTCTTTATAGCGACGGTATTCCGCGGCGCGCTCTCAGCGCCAAAAGGTGTGGCGTGTTCGATTCCACCAGCGTCGATCACGTTCCGCTGATCAGCGGCGCTCCTGCCGTGATGCGTTTTCCGCATTCGCGTTGGAATGAGGTACCGGAAGATGCCCTGAAAGCCTGCGGGTACGCGGTGCTTACACGCTCCACGGAGGCCGGCGTCGACCTGTTCGCCAAAAAGAAGAAGCGCAGCCTGTTCGTGCATTTTCAGGGTCACCCGGAGTACGGCGCTTACACTCTGCTCAAGGAATACCGGCGCGATGTCAAGCGATATCTCAATCACGAACGCGATACCTACCCGGCTTTGCCGCAAGGATATTTTAACAACACCTTCGTGGCGCAATTCACGGCGTTTCAGGACCGCGCGATCGCTGACCGACGCGAGAGCTTGATGGCCTGTTTCCCGGACTCCACCGTCACTGCCACCCTGCGGCGGACGTGGCAACTAACGGCGGTTTGCATTTACAGCAACTGGCTGCAATATATTGTGGCTGGAAAGGCCAGGCTATCGAAGCCCGTGGATAAACCGCGCGCTGTGGTTGGGCGGTTTCTGGAAAAGCAGCCGGCCGTGCCCTGACCAGCACCAGCCGGGCCTGCGGCGCGCAATCGACTGAAGAAAGCAGAGGAACTTAACTCACCCAGAACTGCCATTCGTACCTCGTCAAGGGGCGCCAGAGCCGCGCAACTTGCGGATTCTTGCCAAAGGAGGTTTCGATGCCGGCGGAAGACTTGGTCACGTTTTCTTGCCTGGACGAAAGCCGCTCCATACCCCTGCTCGCGCAGCCCTTGGAAAGCGGTCTGCGGCTGAACGATTGGGCCGAAGGACGGAGGGAAGCGCTGCAAGCATTGCTCACTGAGCACGGAGCTGTGCTTTTCCGTGGTTTTGCTATTGGCGGGCAGACGGAGTTTGAGGCCGCCGTGGAATGCCTGGTGGGACGAAAACTGGACTACGTTTACCGCACCACCATGCGGACTCAGGTGGCAAAGGGTGTGTACACGGCCACGGATTATCCGTCACGCCTTACCATCCCTTTTCATAACGAAAATGCCTACCAGCGCGACTGGCCCATGCATCTGGCCTTCTATTGTGTAAAGCCCGCCGTCGAAGGAGGCGAGACTCCGCTCGCCAACACGGTCAACGTAACCGGCCGGATTGATTCTTCCATCCGGGAAGAGTTCCAGCGGAAAAAAGTGATGTACGTCAGAAACTACCGCCCTGGCGTGGATATTCCCTGGCAAACGGTTTTCCAGACCGAAAGCAAGGCAGAGCTTGAGGCCTATTGCCAGCGGCACGGGATTGCCTGCGAATGGCGAGCGAGCGACTGGCTGCAGACGCGCCAGCTGTGCCACGCCATGGCAATGCATCCCAAGACGCATCAGAACATCTGGTTTAATCAGGCGCACCTGTTCCACGGCTCAAACCTTGAGGGCCGGACCCGGAAAGCGCTAATCAGCCTGTACGGGGAGGAAGGCTTGCCTCGAAACGCCTATTTCGGAGATGGAACTCGCATCGCGGACGAAGTGTGTGCCAGCATTCGCGAAGCCTTCCAAGCTGAGTCGAGAGTCTTTCCGTGGCAGGCCAACGACCTGTTGATTATCGACAATATGCTGGTTGCGCACTCACGCAATCCTTTTAAAGGCGAGAGGAAAATTCTGGTGAGCATGGCCAACCCATATTCCGCGATCGCAAGCGCCTGAGCCGGGCCGCAGTCATGCCAGACGGCATTGCATCATGTCGGCCAGCGCTCCAGTTCAACCATCCGCTTCGCCAAAACCCTGCCGCCAGCAAAGGAGATGACCGGCCCGTGCATCAAAGTTCAACCC
>VFSW01000281.1_pt1 | contig 71898 bp, 56 predicted proteins | sample 5358111 | NCBI WGS metagenome assembly VFSW01 (sample SAMN11554181, study PRJNA540505) | mine drainage metagenome | isolation source: sediment from site ElyBrook_90M | place: USA: Ely Copper Mine, Vershire, VT | collected 2017
CTGTATATCACATGCCTGTATATCACATGCCTGTATATCACATGCCTGTATATCAATTGAAGATGAATGAACTGCCAAAACAGTCGCCATGATGTTTGACAACGCACTATGCCATTGTATTCGATTTCTCTATAAGGAAATGGAATGACGTAAGTTCTTTAGAATGCATTGGTCCCTGTATTTATCTGCGTAATTCTGCTTATGGCTCTTTCTTTCTACATTTATTATCATCCTCGCCAATACATGATTTTTTCAATAACCGTTGCTTTTTACATTCTTATCTGTTATGGTAAAGCTTGTACTAGAGCAGCAGTTATACAAGAAATTGAGGAAGCGTCTTTCACTATAATGCCTCTATAGAAATGTTCTATCTGCTGTGATTTATTCCTGAATAGCTCTTTATCAGATGATCTTCTAATATGTCTTCTTTGGGGGGAAAGGAACACTCTATGCCCACATTTCGTCGCTTCCTCTGGCTGGCCCCAGCGTTGTTGCTGGTGGCAGGCCTCGTTTTGAGTGTGCTCGTGCCTAAGAGTGTGCACGCCGCGAGTACGATCACGGTGAGTACGTGTACCGCCACGTCGCTCGATAGCGCGCTCGCCACCGCGCAAGCCAGCAGTGGCAACACGATCAGTTTTGCCTGTAGTGGCGATATTGTACTCGACCAAACGTTAACGATCACGACCACACTGACCATCGATGGCAGTGGACAGGCGGTGACCCTGGATGGCAACAACGCGCTGACAGTTTTGCGGGTCAACGGTAGGGTCACTCTCACCCTCACTGATCTCACGATTGCCAATGGCTTCGTTTCCAGCGGCAACGCTGGTGGCATCTTCAACTTTGGTGGGACGGTGAACATCACGAACAGCACGCTGAGCAACAATACCGCTTCCAACGGCGGCGGCATCTTCAACGAGAGTGGTGGGACGGTGAACATCACGAACAGCACGCTGAGCAGCAATTCCGGTCCCAACGGCGGCGGTGGCATCTACAACAAGGGGACGGTGAGCATCGGCGGGAGCATTGTCGCCAACAATACCGCTTCCAGCGGCAATGATTGTGTTGGTACGATCACAGACCAGGGCTACAACCTGGAGAGCGGCACGGACTGCGGCTTTACTGGCACGGGGAGCTTGCAGAACACCAATCCCCTGTTATCCACGCTGGGCAATAACGGCGGGCCAACCCAAACGCTGGCTCTGCAGAATGGCAGTCCGGCCATTGGTGTCATCCCCATCGCGCAGTGTCCCGCGACCGATCAGCGCGGCTATGTGCGACCGAGCAGTGGGCTGGCTGCCTGTGATATCGGCGCGTACCAATCGCAGTACCTTAACGATATGACGCCACCGACATTGCAGTTGCCCTCGACCATCACCACCAACGCGACCAGCGCGTCAGGGGCCGTGGTGACGTACTCGGTGACAGCGAGCGACCCGATCTATCCGTCGAGCCAGTTGACGATCAGTTGTACTCCTGCATCGGGGAGCACCTTTGCCATTGGCACCACGGCCGTCAATTGTAGCGCCAGTGATCCTAGTGGGAACAAAACGACGGGCAGTTTCAATGTCGTTGTGAACAATGTGCCGCCAACACTTCAACTGCCTTCGACCATCACCACCAACGCGACCAGTCCAGCAGGTACAATGGTGACCTACACGGTGACAGCGAGCGATCCGATCTATCCATCGAGCCAGTTGACGATCAATTGTAGTCCAGCCTCGGGGAGTACGTTTGCCATCGGCATCACCACCGTCAATTGTAGCGTGACCGACCCAGCTGGCAACAACGTCACGGGCAGTTTCCAGGTCGTTGTGCAGGGAGCAGCTGCGCAGGTCCATGCGTTGATCAAGACAGTCAATAGCTTTCATCTGGAGCATGGGATACAGAACAGTCTGGATAGCCAGTTGCAGGCGGTGCTGGCTGATCTGCATGCTAATCAACCCAGGCAGGCCCGCGACGATCTGAGAGGCTTCATCAACCATGTCAAGGCACTGGCTGGGAAAAAATTGACGCAGGCGCAGGCGCAACAGTTGTTGCAAGCTGCCGATAACATCCTGTCGGTGCTCGGCTAAGACGCGCGTCACACATCCAGACTCCCGAGCATAAGGTAGGTGCAGCAATGCCCCTGCAATGACACGGTGTGTTTTCTCCCCGTCATCATTGCAGGGGCATTGCCTTGCGCTCGCCCTGCTCCCCGTCGTCCCCAGGATTTGGTCTTCACGCCCGGCATCTCACGAGAGACCTCGACGGTGTGATGGGCAATGCTGCCTTGCGTGTCGTTCTCCAACACACATTGACGACCTCGTTTCGCTAACGTGTTGTACAGTAGACCTTATTGTAAAAACTGGTTGGTGTAGAGGGTGCTGAAATCCATGCTGGTGAGGGCTTTGCCCGAGGCATCCTGAATAGCTCCCGCTTTGAGCATAAATTCGGGATAGCCTTGCCAGGATGCTGCATCTTGCCAGCCCCACTTTTGGGGGGAGCTGGTATAGTGCGTGCTGAGGAAGGCTTGGCTCTGTGTGACCAGCCCAGTATCGGGGAAGACGCCCGGATTCTGATCGAGCAGCATCTGGGCTGCCTGCTGTGGATGGGTTTCGGCATACTCGTAGCCGCGCTGCGTTGCCGCCATGAAACGGCGCAACAGGTCAGGCTGCGTTTTGATCTCCTGGGGACTGGTGATAATGTTGGGCGTGTAGTAGTCGGGAATGCCGAAGCTGGTGATCGGGAAGACATTGAGCTTATAGCCCTGTCGCTCGGCCTGAATGACCTCCCAGCCCTCGAAGACCCAGGCAAAATCAATGCGATGAGCCTCTAATGCCTGCATCGCATCGGTGCTGAGCGTGACATTTTTGAAATTGCCCGTGCCGCCCGCGTTCTTGATAATTGCGCTGACGACCGCGCCTTCATAGGGCGCGCCAAATCCACCATAGACCTTGCCGTCAAGCTGTTTGGGACTGGTGATGCCCGAACTTGCCAGCGTGACAAGGGCAGAGGTGTTGTGCTGGATGATGGCTGCGATAGAGACAACAGGCTGACCCGTCGCGGCGTCGGCGACAATACCCTCCGTCGAACTGATACCAACATCGGCCTTGCCCGTGCTGACCAGCGTGTCGGGATAGACACTATCCGAGTAAGGGATAATTTGCAGGTTGATGCCCTCGTCGCGATACCAGCCCTGTGCCAGCGCGACATAAATGCCTGTGTGGTTGGTATTGGGTGTCCAGTCCAGAGCCAGTTTCATCGTTGTGATCGGGCCAGTCCAGGGCGTCGCAGTTGGCGTGCCAGCCGTTGTCACTTTGGCAGAGGGTATAATTGTGTTCGCATGTTGCTGTTGGACAATAAAGCCTACAACAATGGCAATAATAAGAATGACGGGTAATCCGATACTGAGGATGAGTCGTGTACGTGCGTTCATCTCTCCAATCCTTTCTGTATATGTTTACGCTATTTTCTGCGCAAACGCACTATGAGAGCGGTGATACCAGGGGAGCGCAATATGCTCAATCAGAACTACAAAACCAAATAAAAACAAGCTGAGTATGGTTGTGACTAGAATGGCGGCAAAGACGCGGGCAATAGCGAACGAGTGGGCCATATTTTGCATATAAATGCCCAAACCTTGATATGCGCCGACATACTCGCCGACAATTGCCCCCGTGACGCTGTAGGTTGCGGCAATGCGCAGACCCGAAAAGAAGGAAGGTAGTGCGCTAGGCAATTGCACCAACCAGAATGTCTGCCAGCGTGACGCTTTCATACTTTTCATCAGGCGTAGCAGGTCAGGGTCGGTTCCTAACAGGCCGTCGGCACAAGCGACAGCGATGGGAAAAAAGCAGTAGAGAACGACGACGATCACTTTGGGCTCCAACCCATAGCCCAGCCAGATCAGTAGTAGGGGAGCTAGTGCCAGCATGGGAATGGTCTGTGAGGTGATGAGCAAGGGATAGAGGGCACTGCGTATCCACTGCGACATGTTGAGCAGGGCCGCTAGTACTACGCCAAGCAAGGTTGCAATAGCCAGGCCAATCACCGTCTCAACCAGTGTTTGCATAGCATTGACCGAGATACTATCCCAGTTATTCCATGTGGCTTGCAAAACGCTGATGGGCGTTGGTAGCACACTTGGGCTGATCTGCCCGGCGCGCACGTACAGTTCCCAGAGCAGGAGCAACGCTAACGAGAAGAGAATGGCGGGTCCGTAGCCCGCGAAACGATACATACCGCGTAGTGTCATAGGCCCTGCTCCTTCATGAGTACATGGAGTAATTCTTGTTCCAGTAGTAGTGAGGCAGGCAACGCCAGATGCTCCTGCTTGCGTGGCCGTGGCAGATCGATATTGATGACGCGCAACACATGGGCTGGGCGCGCGCTCAGGACGTAGACGCGGTCGGAGAGTAGCATTGCCTCGCGCACATCGTGGGTGATGAACAGTACGCTGGCCTGTAAGGTTTGCCAGAGTTCGAGTAGCCACATTTGCAGCGAGAAGCGTGTGAGAGCATCAAGTGCGCCAAAAGGCTCGTCGAGCAGTAAAAACGACGAGTTAAAGAGTACCGTGCGCAGCAGAGCCACGCGCTGGCGCATGCCGCCGGACAGTGTGGTGGGATAGCTCTGCGCGAACTCCGCGAGACCGAAGCGCTTGAGGAGTTCCTGTGCCGCTTGCTGGGCTTGTTTGTGTGGTACATGGCGCACATCCAAACCCAACATGACATTCTCCTCGACCGTGCGCCAGGAGAGCAGCAACGGTTGCTGAAGCATATAGCCGCACTGGCCTGCGCGTGTCACATTGCTATGTCCATCAATGGTGATGCTGCCCTCGCTGGCCTCGTCAACGCCTGCGATAATGTTGAAGAGTGTGCTTTTGCCGCAGCCACTTGGCCCAATCAATGTCACAAACTCGCCTTGAGCAACGGTGAGATCAATCGGGTCCAGAGCAGGAACGTGACGTGTTCCATCGCGATAGACCTTGCTGATGCCGCACACCGCCAGTTTCGGCACTTGCGGCGGCGTCTCTAGTATGGCTTGTTGGCTATCCATCGGCCTGACCTCCTGTTCTACATAGAATGAGAATGCCAACTTTTTTCTAAACATGCTAGAGCAACAAAAAAAGAGATACCAGCATATGCCAGCATCCCTAAGATAAAGACTTCTTCAACGTAATGTTGCTGTCCGTCCCTGCGCTGGCATTACCCAGATCAGGTTCAACCGGTCGGTGGCGATAAAATAGGCCACCCTCTCAGCCTGGCTTTCCCAAGCTCCCCTGGCGAACAAGATGAATTGTATGCTATGAAATATAGCATACAAGATGGTCGGTTGTAAAGGTTGGTTCTTGTAGTATCGACATATCTTTGCTGATTTACATGGGTTACAGAGCTAAAATTCTTTATACGTACTTGACAAAACCAATGTATAATGTATGATGAGATAATGAGTGTTTTTACTGCTGATGTTGTAATTTATTAAAAATTGAAATGATGAAACGCACAGTAAGTTATAATATTAAAAGCAATTTTTTGTTATTGAGAATGCGTCAGTACTGAAATTATTATGCCAATGTAAGGAATAAAATTCAAAAAATGTTCTGGATTTCAAGAAGCCCGACGTTACTACTGTCCAAAGGTATGATTATTTATCTCTTAATCATACCGAATGTTGGGGATGGTCGCTTGCTCCTTTCCTGCAAGACTTAGAGCCTGCGCAGAGGTACTGATTTGCATCTAAAGCGGTGTTTGGGCTAATTTGTTGCATGAGATTACTTTAATGAAAGGATTGAGGTGTTACAAAGACTACGCGTATTTATCTATATCAGGGTTTCCTCTGACGAACAAAAAGACAATACAAGTTTGGAGCAGCAAGAAATTGATTGCCGCAATTTTGCAGAAGCAAACGGCTATCTTGTTTTAGATGTATATCAGGATATCTATACTGGTTCCGTATGGCATGATCGTAAGGGATTCATGGAAATGCGGGTTCGGTACTTGGCTGGTGAGGTAGATGCCATTATCGTGCGTACCTATAGCCGTTTTACCCGCATGGTGGCGGATTATTTCATCATTACACAAGAGATGCGAGAACATAATATCAGGTTGCTCTGTGTCAAAGAACAACGAGATGACACTCCTTTAGGGCGTATGCTTCAAGCCATTCAGATGAGGTTCAATATACAAGTATGAATATAGTTACGAGTATCGCGACGGCAGGCGCGTCCAAGTAAAACGGGAAAAGCCTCTCGAAGAACGCCTTCTTCTTCCTGAAGGCACCGTACCACGTATTATTGACGATGAAACCGCAAGGCTCGCGTTGGAAGCTAGACCTGTCAATATGCAAGAAACGTACAGGAACAACCCCAATCCCGAACTCTCCTTATTGCGGGCAGGCTTCATTAAATGTGGCATTTGTGGTTTATCTATGAGTGTTCATACAAAAAGAATAAAGGACGCTACTTACCTACACTACAGATGCAATTCTATAGGCCGCGCGGACAGAAAACATGCAATATCGAGATTGCGTTTTTTATAGATGACATCGTATGGGAATATGTGCGTGGCGTCATATGTGACATGGAAATCATCGAAACAGCTGTTAATGCAATCCTGGAAACGGATATGTTCGCTGAGGCGGAAAAGGCAGCACTCAAGACGATTGTTGAATGCGAAGCTCTCATCGAACAATACCGTGAAGATTTAAAAACCACAGGTTTAAGTAAATCTGCCCGTGTCGTGCTACTGGAAGATTTAAGTAAACAGGCCGATTTGCTGGAAGAACTGCAAAAGGAACTGGCAGCAATTCAATTGGGGAGGGCAGGTTACGAAAATGTCATGCAAGAATATCATAAATTTGTCAGATGGTGCCAGGACTTCAAAAAAAATGGGGGAGGAAATGCCACATATCAACAAAAGCGAGATGCCTTACGGTTTCTGGGCATAATGGTATACATTTACAAAGAAGATTCGTCGCAAGGTCGCTATGCGATACAGGTCGCACCGCCCGCATTAATGAGTTCGCCAAAGCTGCTACCTAAGAATATTGACGGAACCTTATGCAAAAAATTACCTCACCTTCATCGTTGAAGCCGTGAGGTCCAAAAAAGCGTTACCTGGGGATGGCAAATATAATAACGAATACAACGAGGTGTAAGGCCACGAAAAGAAACAGGAAACGGGCCATCAAAGAGAATTCGCGTTGCAGTTCCTGCTCGGCGCGAATCCTCGGCGAATGGTGAGGAGACCGTTCGGCAGCTACAAGCCCCATGGCAACCCGCAGACGCATCGCTGGACGGATAGAAGAGTTGCGCATGGTGAGCTGTAGGGCTTCATGGCAATGTTTACACAGTACCCATTCCTGGCGAGGTTCGGGAGCCTCAAGTGGCTCTTTCAAGGCAATGGGGCGCAACCAGATACGGCTCGTGCAGACAGAACAATAGATGGATTTATACCATCGCCTTATCAACGCTGTTTTGCGCCTGTCAGGAACTGTTTCGTGATGATCTGTTCTCATGATTGTGTGTACCTCCCGACCTATGCGGGTGTGTTGCTGGGTTCTAGCAGGAGAAGATTGTTCTTTTGCTCACCTACATGTTATACCATTACTTTGTGACCTATTTGTGATACGTTGTGCAGGGGTAAAAAGAGAAGCATGGCTGATTTGACAAAAAACATTGATGATCAATATAATAACAGGTAAAGGTATTTGGGAAAGGAAGATTACGATATGGCTCTGGATCGCTTAGTGGATGAGATGCAGGCACTGTACCACTTGATTCGTCGTGCTTCACACCCCATTCATCGCGCAGAGATGACCCCTGAGCAGTACTGGTTATTGCGCCTGTTGCGTCGTCGTGGTGCGCTTAGTATTGGTGAACTCGCAGAGATATTAGGAGTGACGGGTAGCTCTGTGACGACGGCGTGCAAGCGGTTAGAAAAGGCTGGCCTGGTGACACGCGAGCGACAGAGTGATGACGAGCGTATGGTTCGCGTGATGCTCACTGAGCGAGGTCAGGAGCAGATAGAGGCCTGGCAGCAGCGGCGGCGTGAATTTCTGGAGAAATTACTGGCACCACTTGACGAGAAGCAGCAGGAGCAGTTGCAGGAACTGCTGGCGCATATTCTCCAGGAGGCAGAGCGTCCCAATCTTACCTAATCTGATGAAGTGCATGCTCAATAGAAGTGAAACTTCTTTTTTGCGTGCGAACGATGTAACCATATCTATTATCTATACGCATTGCTATATGAGCGTCTGAGGGGCATGTATGTATTATCGGAACGGAACGATTGGGCCGAGTCGGGGCATGGGGGCGATCTGGCAACAACGCCAGACCCTACAGTATCTGCAGGATGGTAAACCTGATGTCAAGCGCACCCTGCGCCGCCTCTGGCGCGTCGTCCGACCTTATCGCTGGCGATTTCTCGGTGGAACCGTGTTAATGCTGGGCGGCATCGTGCTTGGCTTGATACCACCACTGCTTATTCGCCAGTTGATTGATAATGCCATTCCCGCGCGCAACCTGACCTTGCTCCTGTTGCTTGCCGCTGGTATGATCGTTTTTCCCGTGCTGAGCGCATTGCTCGGCCTGTTACAAAACTATGTCAGTGTGCTGATGGCGCAGAGCATGATTGCCGACCTGCGCGAACAGCTCTATCAGCACATTCAAGCGTTGGGTGTAGAATTTTTTACCTGGACGCGTGCGGGCGAGATTCAGAGCCGTTTTCTCAACGATGCCGCTGCTCTGCAAGGTGTATTGACACAGGCATTCCTGGGCACGCTGTCCAATCTGCTGACCGTGATTGGTGCACTGATCGTGATGGCAAGCATCAACTGGCAACTGGCTTTGATCTCCGCGCTGGTGCTACCAACCTTTGCCTTCCCTGTGCTGCACTTTGGACGTCGCACCTATAGCGCAACCGAAAGCACGCAGCAGGCTCTTGGTCGACTCTCAACGCTCTTAGAGGAGACACTGGGACTTTCTGGCGCGCTAGTCATCAAAATCTTTGGTACAGAGCGACGCGAGTTAGAGCGTTTTCGCACATCTAACCGCGAGGTTCAGCATGCCCAGGTAGAGCAGGCTTTACTGGGGCAGTGGGCTGCTGTTGTCGTACAGGGATTGGCTGCTCTTGGTCCAGCATTGCTCTATGGCTATGGAGCGTATCTCGTCATCAAACACGCGATTCCATTGGGCACAGTCGTTGCTTTTGCGGCCTATCTCGCGCAGCTCTATCGCCCTGCCTCGTCTCTGGCGGGAGCAAACACGACAATTCTGGGGGGATTGGCACTTTTTGAGCGTCTCTTTCAGGTTCTCGATATCGAGCCGAGCGTGAAAGAGGCTGCGCATCCCAAGCTACTGCCCGTTACACCAACCGCTGGGGTGGTGTTTGAAAATGTCACCTTTCACTATCCCAATGGCTCTGATGTGTTACACGGTATCTCGTTTGATGCGCCACTTGGTCAACTGACGGCTCTGGTTGGGCCTAGTGGGGCGGGAAAATCTACCCTGCTTTCGCTGGCGGCACGTCTCTATGATCCCTCAAGTGGTTGTGTGCGCCTGGAAGGGATTGATCTACGCGAGCTTGAGAACGCCGCATTACGGCAGAGTTTGGCAATTGTCACGCAGGAAATTTTTCTTTTCCATACGACTCTGCGCGAAAATATGCTCTATGGCACGCCCGATGCCAGCGAAGAGGAGTTACATGAGGCGATTGTCGCCGCGCAATTGCAGGAATTGCTGGAGCGTCTACCGGATGGTCTGGAAACGCTAGTGGGCGAACGCGGCTATCGTCTGTCTGGTGGCGAGAAGCAGCGTGTTGCTATTGCGCGCGCTATTCTGCGCAAATCGCCATACTTGCTGCTGGACGAGGCGACCAGTTCACTTGACTCACAGGCTGAACGCTTAATCCAACGTGCCCTGGAGACCTTGATGCAAGGTCGCACCGTGATTGCAATTGCCCATCGCCTTTCGACCATTCAGCGCGCCAACCAGATTCTTGTGGTTGAGCAAGGACAGATAGTAGAGCGCGGCACGCATGAAAGCCTGCTCGCGCAATCGGGCCTCTATCAACGCCTCTACGAGGCACAATTTAGTTTGCCCCAGGAAGAACGGGAGAGCGGGCAGAAAATTGCTAAGAGCTAGATGGCAAGGCACTGATTGTGGTCTCCGGTGGCTCTAGCTCGTCATCATGGTTGAAGAGGGGATGCTGCATAAACCATGCCTGACTGTCAAAAGCGGTTTCGTCACCAAGTGGCAGAATGCGCACGTATTGCCCATCGGGCTGCAAGGCGTGTGCGTTGGCGGTATCTGAGAGGAGTGGGCAGAGTACTTTTTCATAGAGTACACGGCGCAAGACGAGCGATTCAATGGGAACTAGTGATTCTACCCGTGTGTTGAGGTTGCGCTGCATCATATCCGCGCTGCCTATATAGATTTCTGGGTTCTCGTTGTTGCCAAAGTAGTAGATGCGGCTATGCTCTAGAAAACGCCCTACAAGGCTGCGCACACGAATCGTCTCGCTGATGCCTTCTAGTTCTGGGCGCAGGCTACAGATGCCGCGCACGATCAAATCGATAGGTATGCCCGTCTGTGAAGCGCGATAGAGCAAAGAGACGATCTCAGGGTCTGTGAGAGAGTTTATTTTGAAAATGATGCGCCCGTTGCCATACTGTTCGTGTAGGCGTATCTCGCGCTCAATGCGCTCAACGATGCCACGTCGCAGGCTCACGGGGGCAACGAGGAGGCGGCGATAATCGGTCTGGCGCGAATAACCCGTCAGGGCATTAAAGAGGTCTGAGACATCTGAGCCGATTTCAGGGCGGCAGGTGAGCAGACAGAGGTCTTCATAGATACGTGCTGTGCCTGCGTTGTAGTTGCCAGTCCCAATGTGGAGATAGCGGCGCAAGCCGTGTTCTTCTTTGCGTACAACCATCGCCACTTTGGTGTGTGTTTTTAAGCCAATCAAGCCGTAGACAACATGTACACCTGCTCGTTCAAGCTCTCTGGCCCAAACGATATTGTTCTCTTCATCGAAACGCGCTTTGAGTTCGACCAGCACTGCGACCTGCTTACCGTTTTCAACCGCTTCGAGCAAGGCCTTTACGACAGGTGAATTGGAGCCACCGACGCGGTAGAGTGCCTGTTTGATGGCTAATACATGTGGGTCTTGTGCAGCGGCTTGAATAAACTCGACCACTGTGCCAAAACTGTCATAGGGGTGGTGTAATAGAAGGTCATTGTGCTGAATGGCGGTGAACAGGTCCGCTCCGCTATGCGGAAATGTGGGAATGCGCGGAGCAAAGGGCGTATCTTTGATATCTGGGCGGTCCAGGTTGCAGAGTTCCATCACGTCACCCATGCCGAGAGGTCCATCAATGATCGTCAGGTCTTTTGCGCTGATCTCCAGGTTTTCCAGGAGCAACTGCTGAATACGGGGTGGCATAGAAGGATTTACTGCTAAATCAACGACGATGCCGAAACGTCGCTCGCGTACTTCTTGTTCCATAATATCGAGTAAGAGCAGATCGCCGGCTTCATCTTCCTGTAACGCGATATCTGCGTCGCGTAAGATACGAAAAGCATAGGATTCTAGCACATCGAAGCCTGCGAAGAGACGTTTCAAATGTGCAGCAATCACCTGCTCTACCCAGACAAAGGCGGTAACTGTGGCATCGTCGTTGTCGATGGGTAAAGGAACAAGACGTGGCAACGAGGCCGGTACTTTAACACGCGCAAAGCGTTCGCCATGTTGGGCATCGCTAATGACAACAGCAAGATTCAGGCTGCGGTTAGAGATATGGGGGAAAGGATGTCCTGGGTCTACGGCTAGTGGGGTCAATACTGGGAAAATCTCATTCTCGAAATAGGTGCGCATGGCGGCCCGTTGCAGGGGACTGAGCTGCTCGTAACCGAGAATATAAATGTGTTGCTCTGCGAGTAGTGGCGAAAGCGTGTCGCGCCAATAGCGGCGCACTTCCTGTACAAGCGGAGCAAGCTGCTGGCGAATGGCCTGAAGTTGTTGTTCGGGTGTGCGGCCATCGGGGCTACGTGCCTTTTTGCTGGTCGAGCTTGTGGTTTGTTCTCTCAGGCTAGCGACACGAATCATCATAAACTCATCGAGGTTGGTCTCAAAGATGGAGAGGAATTTGACACGCTCTAAGAGAGGATGGCGTGTGGTTTTGGCCTCCTGAAAGACTCGCCGATTAAACTCGATCCAGCTAAGCTCCCGGTTGATATAGAGGCCGGGACGTTCTAAATCGCGATTGGAGAATGATGTGTTATGGTGCATAGTCTACAATTCTGCTATCGGGCTGCGACGGTTTGCTGTATTGTATCACCTCATTTGAAGAGAAGCAATGTATGGATGTGTTGTGGGTCAAGGGAGCGCATGTATGACCTTTGTTTCCCCAAATAGTCCTTTTTATGAAGCAATTTCAAACGAAATGCCCCTATTTGTGGTAGACTCACGATAATAAAACTAACAGGTTGTACGTTGGAGCTATGTGTGCCGCACAGTGTGAGCAAGAAAATGCCCTACACACCGCCGGTTTTCACGTTCTTTCATAGGTACAGGGCGAAGCGTCTATGTCTAGATATTGGGCTGAGATATCGAGATACAATCTATAGAAGCAAGATAAAGCGATGACAGAGCAGATAGTGGGACAAGAGCAAATGGAGCAAGAGCGGCGCAGTGATAGCGTGGTCACGCTGGTATTGACTGCCGATAACCATCTGGGCTATGCGGCGGCTGGTCAGCACCCACGCAAGCGTGAAGAGCGTCTGCAACGCTTGCGTGCAGCATTTCAGAGTGCGACTGATTTCGCGATTGCACAGGGCGTTGATCTTTTTGTACAGGCGGGCGATCTTTTTGATAGCACCACGCCGGATGAATATGAACGTAGTTTTGTTGCTGAACGACTAGCGCAGTTGAAACAGGCAGGTATAAAAACCTTTGCACTTGGTGGTGTTCATGATACGCCGGTCGAGAGTCACTCATTGCGTGGCGGTTCGGCTCCCGCACCGCAGATCAGCTATGCGCGTCTAGGAGCGCTCCAGTATCTTGCACCGATACCGATGCTCAAGGATGCGGAACTAGAACCGCTCATTTTTGAGGTGCGAGGTTTGCGCATCGGCATCTGTGGGCGTGGTGTGCTGGCAGGGCAGGAAGGAGACCCGCTGGAGCAGTTGCGCGTACAAGACGACCTTGAGCGTGCCGATCTTGCGCTGCTGGTTTTGCATGCACCCATTGAGGGCTTGACTGCCGGTTCTTCACTCTTAGACACGCGTGCGCAGGTCAGCCGCAACAGTATTATGAAACAAAACTGGTTTGATTGCATCTTGGCGGGCTACCACCATAGCTATAGTCGGAGCCGTGTCGGGCAGTGTGAGGTAGTGGTTGCGGGGGCAACGCAACATATTGACTTCAGTACGCTCGACCATGCTCCTGGTTTCGTTTTCCTCGGTCTTGCTGCCGATGGCATCCGTTGGTGCAATCATATTGCGGTCGATGCCATGCCGCTGCAACGCCTGGTGATTCAGACAAAGGAGCTATGGCCCACTGATGACGATCATCCACAATCAATCTCATCCACAGAGATGATCCTCGAACGCTTACGGCCCCTCTGTCGTCCCGACACAATGATCCAACTCAAGCTCGAAGGGGAACTAACCCCGAGTCGCTATCATCAGTTAAATCTTAACCAGATTCGCCGTTATGGTGAGGAACAGTGTTTCGCGCTTGCTATTGATGATAGCACCCTAACCTTGCTGCCAGAACAGGAATTTGCGGCGAGTGAAGCGGGCGAGCGTTTTTCGCCACGTGCTGAGTTGATGGCGCTGGCTGAGGAATGGATTGCCGCGACTGACGATGAGCAGGAGAAAAAAGCCTTGCGCCTCACCAAAGAGGAGCTGCTTTTTGCCTTAGATGAGGCCCGCCGCCGTGCATAGGCGTGGGTGGGTGAGCTGTATGAAGCAGCATGGCATCTGGTGAGCGAATGAACGGAGTAGACCAACATGATTATCCTGAAACATTTAACTGTTGAACGCTTTCGACTCTTGCGAGAGGTGAGTCTGCACTTTCCGCAGCGTGGCAGTATCCTTATTCAAGGCCCAAACGAGGCGGGCAAGTCGTCATTGCTAGAAAGCATCTACTTCGCGCTCTATGGTGATACCTTGATCGAACGCGGCAAGCGTGTGCTTGATGACCTTATCTCGTATGGCTCTGCGAATGCCATTGTGACTTTGACTGTTTCGGTAAGTACAACGGAGTTAGCAATTACACGCACACTTGAGCGTGGCAAGGGTCAGAAAATCACACTCTATGTGCGCAAACTCGGCCAGCCAGAAGAGGGACCCATCACGCGTTTGGGGATTGCCAACGAGCGCATCATTGCCGAAATGGGGCGCATGGATGGTGATGCGTTGCGCAATTCTTGTTTGGTTGAGCAGAAAGGGCTGGAGCGGCTAGAAATCCTTCATGGGAGTGTGCGCGAGGCGACGGTGCGCAAACTGCTGGGGATGGATCGTCTGATCCGTATCTCCGAACGTTTCAAACTCTCCCCCACCGATGAACAACAACTTGACGAAGCTAAAGAGCGACTTCGCTTGGCCGAAGTTCAGGCTCGTATCCCCGAATTAAGCGTGCGTTTTGAAACGGTTGAAGCTGCCCTCGACGCGATTACGGTATTGGAAGACCTCGCTGAAATTGGTCTGCAAGAGGCTGATAGCGCAGAACAAGATGTGGAGCTTGAGCGAATTGCCAGTCGTCGCCAGGAAATCAAAGTGCGCCAGAGCCGCGTGCAGCAGCTAAAGACCGCCGATGCTACGCTGGGTCAGATTGTAAGCGCGTATGAAGAGATGGCCCATGCTCGTGAGTCGCTGCCCATCCTGGAAAAACAGATTGAAGACCTGGAGCGGCGCGAGCGCGAAGAGCTGCCCGGTCGAGAGCAGCGTGTGAATGAACTCTCTGAGCTGACCCGCTCTTTTGGTACATTGCAACGTATGTCGAATGATCTACTGACTGCCGTTGATACGATCAAAGAACTAGAGCAGGATTTGAAGTATCAGGCTGAGGTGCAGGAAGACCTGGTAAGCCTGAAGGAACAGATAGAGCAAGCTCAGGGGCGCATTGGGGAGACCGAAAAAGCACTACGCGAGCTGGAAGAGCGTCGCCGTGTAGGGCGTCCTGTGCTAGAGAGCCGTCTCCAACGTCTGCGCACGCTGGGAGAACGACTTCAGGTTCTTCAGCAAATTGAAAAGCAGTATCAGCATCGTCTGGGGCTTAGAGAGCAGTATAAGGCGAATAGTGGGCAACTGCGGCAGAAGCAGAAAGAGTTACGTGAGACGGAGCAGGAATATCGGCTGGTTGAGGCTGAAGCGCAGCAGGCAAAAGATCAGGCAACGCTGCTAGAGAGTCGCTGGCGCGGATTGAGCATTCGTCGCCAGTTGGAAGAGTGGCTTCGTCTAAAAGATCAGACACAACGTCTATATGACGCGGAGCAACATGTACGTGCTGCTCATCAGCAGCAAGAGACATTGACACAGGCCACGCTTGATGCGCGCCGTGCTGCGACCAAGTATTTGGGCATTGCGATTGTCTGTATTGTGTTCTTTTTCTTCTGCGGGCTGGGAGCGTTGGTTGAGGGACTACAGCATACCACCATCACGATGATTTGGGCGACGGTGGCGGGCATTTTGGCCCTGTTAGTGGCAGCCGGAGCTGGTCTGAGTCTTCAGAATTATGGCAAAGCGCGTATCCAGGAACGCATTGCAGATCAGCAGATGCAGGAGGCTATTAACCGGGTGGGCATGATGGTTGCGGCACGTGAGGCAGTGATACGGGTGGGGGGCAACCAAGAAGATATGCTGAAGATTGAGCGTGAGGTTCAAAACTTGGGTGGTAATGTGCCGCGTTCTCTTGACGAGGTACGTCTGCTCTTGCAGCAAATGCCTGATAATGGTGAAAGTCTGGCAGATATTCAGAAGAAAGCAAAAGCCAAACGAGACGAAGCGAATGCAGCCCGCAATCAGGTCAATGTGACAATGGAGGCAACAGCCTCCTTGCACAAAGAATGCACGCAGTTGGAAGAAGCGCGTGTGCGTGAGGGCTGGGACACGATTGATGAGCTACTGCGTGCTGACCTCTCGACGTTGGAACGTCTGCACCAAGAGATCACCCTTCTGGCAGGGCAGGAGAGTTTGCCACTGTCCAGTGTCAATGCACGTTTGCGTCGCACGGGCATCGCTTCTTCAGGAACCTTTGCGGAACTGCTGTCACCCCTGACGCCGATCTTGCCGGAGCTAGAAGAAGAGCAATTGGGCTTGCCTACCCTGGATACGCTGGTTGATAGCACAATGAAGGCCACCGAACGTGAGCTTGCCGCCCTCGATGGGAAAATCGATCTAGTCACAGATATGATGGGGCAGCTCAAGAGCCACCAGGAGTCTCTTGCGCTCTTGCTAATGCGCAAAAAAGTTATCGAGGAACGCCATACTCGTTACCAGACCAGCAATCCACTTCAGCAGCTTGAGCAGGCACGCGAACAGCAGGCGGTCCTGCGTAGCGCACTGCAAAGCCTCCAAGATTCACTGCGCCAGCGCGTTAAACCATTGGGTATCACGTTTGGACAGGCGGCGATCAATAATGCTGAGATTGCTGCACGCAAGCAGTTGGAAGAACTGTACACTGCCCTGGCGAGTAAACTCATATTCCAAGAGCAGCGTGAGCAGTACATCGAACTGTTGAAAGATCATCAAGAGTCGCTAGCCGAATACTATAAACAACTGGCGAAGTTTAGCAATACGCTCGGTAGTTGGATTGTGCCACCTAACCCATTTGCTGATGCTCTGAAAGCTCTGCGTATACGCTGTCAGCATGAATTGGCTGAGGCGAACGAAGTGGGCATTATCAAAGAACTTGACAGCTTACAGATGCAAGAGGGCGCATATCGTGCAAAAATTGCGCTCTGTCAGCAGGAGATCGAGGATGCGCAGCATAGTATTGCCGCTCTGCTCGTGCAGCGTCATCGTCCCATGCCTAAGAGCTATAGTTACTTAGACCTGTGTACGATTTGGCCTCTGCTCGCGGAATACAAAGCGGAAGACCGTGAGCATTTGGAACAGGAGCGTGTCGCAGTTGAGCAGGAGTTGCTCCACCTGGAGGCTACAGAGGCAGAGCTGAGTTCACGCTTGCACACGGGCGGTTCGGTGATAGACGTGCTGATGGCACATACACGTCTCGATCAGCAGGAGCGTGTCTATCAGACCAAGAAGCGCGGCAATGCATTGGTGCAAGCGACCAGTGAGCGGCTGTTGCGCAAAATCATCCCGCGCACGGAATATAATATGCAGCATTTGTTGCCGCTTATCACGAGCGGTCGTTACCATGATGTGCATCTGACGACCGAGGAGGAAGCCGGAAGCATCAGTGGCGGCCCATTTATCTTGCGTGTCTGGGACACGGCGGCAGGGGCATATGTCTTTAAGTCCGCCTTATCGGGTGGTGCGGCAGATCAACTCTCACTGGCCTTGCGTCTGGCCTTTGCTATTGCGGTGTTGCCACGTGAACTCACGGCAGCTCCGGGCATCCTTATTCTGGATGAACCGCTGAGTTCATTTGATCGTGCGCGTGCGCAGGCACTCGCCGATGCCCTTGCAGGAGAGTTGGTGAGTCAGCACTTTGAGCAAATCCTGCTGATCTCGCATAGCAGTGCTTTTGACCCGGCGATGTTCCCCTATCATGTCTATCTGGATAATGGGCTGGTTGTGGAGAGCAATCTGCCGGTTGTACAGGCGGTGACACACAGGGCCACGCCTATGCCAATAGGGAGTCCTGAAGACGAACTGGATGGCGGGGAAACGCTGCATATTGCTGCATTGCCCGCGTAAATAGAACGTTTGTAGAGAGTGTTTTGTCAAATAAGGAGCGGCTTTGCACGCTTGTGCAAGGCCGCTCCTTATTTGACACTTATTCTCTATTGTGCTAGGATACATTGTGAGGAAGTGTACTTTGGACACTACCTGACTCGGTTTCTACGCGCTCTGCTTTGGCATGGCGTGCGTATATATCGCGCATATTTAGAGTAGAAATGAAGGAATCCCGGCTATGGGAATGACACCACTCCCCATTTTAATTATGGTTGGCCTGGCGGTTCTCTTTGGTCTCCTGGTGATGGGCGTGACCGCGATTATCGGCCCTAAGAAGCCGACACCAGAAAAGCTTGCCCCCTATGAGTGTGGCATTCAAGAGATCGAAGCACCAACCCGGCGCTTCCCCGTAAAGTATCTCTTAACGGGTATGCTTTTTATTGCGTTTGACATCGAAATTGTCTCATTTTATCCTCTTGCTATTCTCATGCATCAGTTGAAGGTGTTTGGCTTGATTGAGTTGTTGGTCTTTTTGCTGGTGTTGGGAATTGGCTATGTGTATGTGTGGCGAAAGGGAGCGTTTTCATGGGAGTAAAAAACCCCTGGGAGCCGGTGCAGACTGTTTCAAACAGTCAGACGCCCCGGCAGCGACGCGAACTCCATGTAAAAAATGGTGAACTCGGTATTTTGACGACGCAGGTCAACAAGTTGATTGACTGGGGGCGCAGTGCGTCGCTCTGGCCCGCGCTTTTCGGTCTGGCCTGTTGCGCTATCGAAATGATGGCGACCAGTGCAGACCGTTTTGACATTGCGCGCTTTGGGGCGGAGGTCTATCGTGCCTCACCACGTCAGGCAGACTTAATGATTGTCGCGGGCCGCTGTTCGATCAAAATGGCTCCAGTGTTGCGCCAGATTTACGATCAGATGCCTGAACCCAAATGGGTGATTTCAATGGGAGCTTGTGCCTCATGCGGCGGCATTTTTAATAACTATGCCATCGTGCAGGGCGTCGATAAGATTATCCCGGTTGATGTGTTTATCCCAGGTTGCCCACCGACCCCCGATATGCTGCTTTTTGGCTTTAATGAGCTACAACGCAAGATACGCGAAGGCATTCCTAACCCGCCTGATCCTCTCAAGGCTAGCGGGCTGAAGTTGGTCGGGCCAGTCGGCGAAGAAGTATGATGCGGCGCGATAGCAGAGTATCCCGAGATGTTGATGTATGGCACGCAAAGGCGCGATTTCCAGCCCTTGACGTGCCATATACACGTCACGTATATAAGGAATAAATGTTGTATGGTTATAACAGCAGCATCAACGGTAGAAACGGTGAAGGAAAAATTTCCGCACGCCGTCCTCGACACGCTTGAGTATCGAAACGAGCAGACCCTTTTGCTTGCTCCAAGCATGTTGGTTGAGGTATGTAATTATCTCAAGCTGCGTATGGGTTATGATTTTCTCGAAACCGTCACGGCGGTAGACTGGCCTGAGCGCACACCGCGTTTCGACGTAGTTTACCAACTGCTTTCTATGACACACCAGTCTTTTCTGCGTTTGAAGGTGCAGGTAGGGCAGCAGCGTGAGGAGCATCCAGCTGTTCCGACTGTTACAGGTGTCTGGGTCGGCGCAAACTGGTATGAGCGTGAGGTCTATGATCTCTTTGGCATCACATTTACAGACCATCCCGATCTGCGCCGTATTTTAATGCCCCCTGACTGGACAACGCATCCACTGCGCAAAGATTATCCTCTCTCTGGTTTTGACCTGCCAGAACCACATTGGGGTGGGCAGATTCCTTACGGCTCAGACCCAGGCGTTGGTGGGCAAACGTTGCGCACATCCGATGGACGTGAATTGAATGAGCATCGCTCTAGTGTTAGTTCTGCTCAGGAGCCTGGCACACTGCCGCAGAAAGACGCTCACGGTCATGCATAGGCGGTTGGGCGACTGGACCTAACTTTTCACCGTCTGAAAAAAACAGCAAGAGTGCAAGAGATGACACGATGAAACAACAAGAAATTGAACGAGAATATCTCATCGAGGACAGCGAGCAGACGGAAGATGGGCAGCGCGTCGATACGATGAAGATCAATATGGGGCCGCAGCATCCTAGCACGCATGGTGTGTTGCGCCTTGTTCTCACCATCGAGGGCGAAACGGTTCTCAAGTCGATTCCCGATATTGGCTATTTGCATACGGGCATCGAGAAAACCGCCGAGTCTAAAACCTACCATCAGGCGTTGGTACTTACCGACCGTATGGACTATCTGGCCCCGCTCACGAACAATCTGGGCTATGCCCTGGCGGTCGAACGTTTGCTTGGCATTGATGATGAGATCACCAACAAAATCAACTATGTGCGCGTTTTGCTTGCCGAATTACAGCGTATTGCCAGTCATCTCGTCTGGCTAGGCACGCATGCCCTCGACCTGGGGGCGCAGAGTATGTTCCTTTACTGCTTCCGCGAACGCGAGGTCATTCTCGATATTTTTGAGTACATCACCGGCGTGCGTATGATGACCAGCTACATCTGCCCTGGAGGACTTCAGGCCGAACTGCCAGTAGGTTTTGAGCAGAAGGTCAAAGCCTTTACCAGTGTTTTTCCTGATCGTCTGCAAGAATACCACGACCTGCTCAGCAATAACCAACTCTGGCTTGAGCGCACGCGCAATGTGGGACGGCTGAGCGCGGCAGATGCCATCGCCTATGGAGCCAGTGGTGCTGTCTTGCGTGGCAGTGGCGTCGCCTGGGACATCCGTAAGGTTTTCCCCTATAGCGGCTACGAGCAGTTTGATTTCGATATTCCAGTTGGGAGCAATGGCGATGTCTACGATCGCTATATGGTTCGTATGCTGGAGATGGAGCAGAGCCTCAACATTGTCAAGCAGGCGGTGGAGGGTATGCCCACCGGAGCCTATCGTGTGAGCGACCCCAAGATTGCTCCCCCGCCCAAGTGGCAGATCACAGGCAGTATGGAAGCCTTGATCCATCACTTCAAGCTTTTCACCGAAGGCTATCGTCCGCCAAAAGGTGAAGTTTTTGTGCGCACAGAGTCACCAAAGGGTGAGCTGGCCTACTATATCGTCAGCGATGGCAGTGCAAAACCATATCGCATGCACGTGCGGGGGGCCTCGTTCGCCAACTTGCAGCTCTTGCCCCTGATGCTTGATGGCGGGCTGCTCTCGGATGTTGTTGCTTCTATCGGCAGTATTGATATCGTGCTAGGTGAGGTTGACAGATGATTTCAGAACAGGCAAAACAACGCATGTGCGATCTTGCTGCCCGTTATCCTGTGGCGCGCTCGGCAGTGATGCCCTCGTTGTACATCGCGCAGCAGGAAGAAGGTTATATCACGCAAGAGGGTCTACAGGCGGTTGCGGCTGCTCTTAATATGACGGTAGATGATGTGGAGAGCGTTGCCACCTTCTATACGATGTATTACCAACAGGCCGTTGGTAAAAAAGTGATTAAGGTTTGTACCGGCATTTCGTGCTACCTGCGCAATTGCGACGCGCTCCTGCACAATTTAGAGCAGCAACTCGGCATTAAAGCGGGCGAGACCACGCCGGATGGCAACTATACATTGATAAAGATGGAGTGTCTCGCGTCTTGTGGTACTGCCCCTGTGTTGCAGGTCAATGAAGACTTTGTTGAGAATGTCGCGCCAGAGCGCGCAGAAGAGCTGGTTGCAAGCTGGAATAAGGAGCTGGGCGCGGGGAAGAGCGAGAGTGGGGTTCGTTAGCGCATCAGCAAATGCTTTCAAGAGGGATTCAGAGATATGGCAGAACTGATTGTTACAAAGAACATCGACATTGTAGGCATTGATCGCATCGAGGTCTACCGCCAATACAATGGGTATGTGGCGTTGGAGAAGGCACTCAAGGAATATCAACCCGATCAGCTTGTCGAGATGGTGAAGGCGTCGGGCCTGCGTGGGCGCGGCGGTGCGGGCTTCCCAACGGGGCTGAAATGGAGCTTTCTCGCGAAGAACGATAGGCCGCGTTATCTGTGCTGCAATGCTGACGAGAGCGAGCCGGGAACTTTTAAGGATCGCATGTTGATGGAGAAAAATCCGCATCAACTGGTTGAAGGTGTGATTCTGACCAGCTTTGCTTGTCGTGTGAGCATTGCATTTATTTATGTGCGTGGCGAGCTAGCACTGGCGGCTAAGCAGGTTTCACGTGCTGTGGAAGAGGCATATGCCGCAGGTTTGCTCGGTCAGAACATCCTGGGTAGTGGTTATAGCCTCGATATCATCGTGCATTGTGGAGCAGGTGCATATATTTGCGGTGAAGAGAGCGCGTTAATGGAATCGCTTGAAGGGCGACGTGGCTATCCGCGTCTCAAGCCACCCTTCCCGGCAGTGGTCGGCCTCTATGGTGGTCCGACAGTCATCAATAACTGTGAGACGCTCAGTACTGTGCCGCATATTGTGCTGAACGGCGCGGATTGGTATAAACAATACGGTACAGAAAAGAGTAGCGGCACGCGCCTGTTTTGCCTGAGTGGGCATGTTAAGAAACCAGGCAATTACGAATTGCCGCTTGGCACATCGTTGCGCACGCTTATTTACGATGAGCAGTATGGTGGGGGCATGCTTGACGATAAGCCACTCAAGGCGATCATTCCCGGTGGCTCTTCTGCTCCGATGCTGGGTGCAGATAAAGTTGACACCACGCTTGACTATGAGGCGATTGCCGCGGCAGGCTCAATGGCAGGCTCTGGTGGTGTGATCGTGATGCACGAAGATACCTGTATCGTGGGGGCTATTCTGCGTATGACCGAGTTTTACCGCGATGAGTCATGCGGCAAATGTACGCCGTGCCGCGAGGGCACATACTGGATGACCGAGATCCTCGAGCGTTTGGAACATGGGCATGGTAAGGCTCAGGATGTCGCTCTCCTGCTTGATATCTGTGATAATATCAGTGGAAAATCATTTTGTCCACTGGGTGATGCCGCGACCAGTTGTATTACCAGTGGCATCAAGCTGTTCCGCGAAGAGTTTCTCTATCATGCCACGCACGGCCATTGTATGGTCGGCCCTGGACGCATCCACACGGAAGCCAATGGAACCGCTTTACATGCGGGTGTACATTAAAATGTTTACTATTATTGCCTATAAAAACGGTAGAAACATATGCCAGAAGAGAAAAAAGACGAACTCATCCATTTAACGATCGACGGCAAGCCCGTCGCCGTCCCCGCTGGGACAGTGGTCTGGGCGGCAGCAAAGCAGGCAGGCATCGAAATTCCTATCTATTGCTATCATCCCAAGATGCCACCGCTGGGGGCATGCCGCATGTGCTTTGTCGAAATCGAGAAGTTGCCCAAGCCGCCTCAGACCTCTTGCACCACGCCTGTGAGCGAGGGCATGGTCGTGCATACCAAAACCGAGAAGGTCTTGAAGGCCCGACGCGGCACATTGGAATTTCTGCTGATTAACCACCCGCTCGATTGTCCCATTTGTGATAAAGGCGGCGAGTGCGATTTGCAAGATTTTACGCTGCGCCACGGTCCCGGTGGCACACGTTTTGACCTCTCAAAACGCCACTATCCCAAACCCGTGCCGGTTAGCGAGAAAGTCATGCTGGACCGCGAACGCTGTATCTTATGTCAACGTTGTACGCGCTTCAGTTCCGAAATCTCAATGGATAACGGACTGGTGATGATCTCACGTGGCTTCCGCATGGAGGTTGGCACGGCCCCCGATCATGCCTTCGACTCCATTTTCTCCGGCAATACGGTTGAGATCTGTCCTGTTGGTGCGTTAACTGCGAGCGCCTACCGCTTTAAGTCGCGCCCCTGGGAACTCAAGCACACGCCTAGTGTCTGCAACAACTGTAGCGTCGGCTGCAACGTGCGTGTTGATGTGCGCGTCGATAAAATTATGCGTTTGGCATCGCGCGCCAACGACGCAATTGATGACGGCTGGTTGTGTGACCGTGGTCGTTGGGGCTTTGAGTTTGTCAATAGTCCAGAGCGTTTGCGCACGCCCTTGATTCGGCGCAATGGCAAACTGACAGCCGCGACTTGGGACGAGGCGATGGCCTATATCAGCACACGCCTGAAAGAGATCATTGCTGCGCACGGTGCGCAGGCCGTTGGTGGTCTTGGTTCGCCACGCACGACCAACGAGGAGGCCTATCTCTTCCAGAAATTATTGCGCGAGGTGATTGGCACACCGAACGTAGACCATGTTCATGGAGCTTTTCCCGGCGGACGCGATAGCCTGACGGGCCGTCCCTGGATGATGACGAACAGTATTGCCGAGATTGAAAAAGCCTCGCATATCGTGCTGATTGCCTCGGACCCCTATCAGCATCAGCCGGTTTTAAACTTGCGGATCAAGAAAGCCATGAAAGGGGGAGCGCAAATCCATATCGTCAACGCTGAAAAAACGGAATTGGACCGCTTTGCTACCAGCAAAATAAACATTCCGCAGCACGGCGCGGGCCTTGCCGCGAAGGTTTTGCTTCAGCGGGCCGCCGCCCTCGTGGCCGCCAATCCCGATGCGACGGAAGCCAGCAAGGGCGCGCTGGCGCACGTCGGCTCGATTAGCCCCGATCCATCCGCATTTAGCAGCGAGGTGCTGGCGCAACTCCAGCAGCTTGCCCTCACTCTCGCGAGCGCAAAGGGTGCGATTATTCTCTATGATGAACTGGCGACGCTCGATCCTGATTGTGCTGATCTTGCGCCAGACCTGCAAGCTCTGGCGGTGATGACGAACAACATTGGCCGCCCTGGTGCTGGCGTTGGTCCGCTCTTCTCGCATGCGAATTCGCTTGGTGCGCGTGATATGGGCCTGTTGCCCGATATGCTCCCTGGCTATCAGCCAGCACCGCAGAAGGGCCTAAGCTACGATGAAATGCTGAGTAATCCGCAGATCAAGGCCTTGCTCATCATGGGTACAAGTCCGCTCCGTCATCTATCGACATCTTCATTGCCCTCTACCTTAGAATTTATCGTTGTGCAGGATACTATGCTGAGTGAGAGCGCACTGCAAGCCGATGTGGTCCTACCAGCCGTCACTTTTGCCGAAAAAGAGGGCAGTATGACCAATGTCGATCATCATGTGCAGGCTATTCGGCGCGCTTTACGTCCTCTGCCAGAGGCCAAGCCAGATTGGGAGATTCTGTGTGAGCTGGCAAGCTATCTAGGCAAACAGTGGACCTATAGTGGCCCTCGCGATATCTTGCTGGAAATTGCCGCAAGCAACCCATTTTATGCCGGCTTGACCTGGGAAGACCTGGGAACGCAGGGTGTGCGTACTGACGGAACGCAGCGCAGCACTGCGGAGGAGGTAGCCCATGCTTAGTTTCTTGAACAATATTGTTGTCGCCTCAATCATCAAAAGCGCGATTGCCATTGTGGCTCTTCTCACGGCTTTTGCCTATATGACGCTGATCGAGCGGCGCGTCGTAGCGGTTATTCAGGGACGGCTTGGCCCGAACCGCACCGGCTTTTCGGGTCTGTTACAGCCGGTTGCGGATGCCCTTAAAATGGCGTTCAAAGAGCAGATTGTGCCAACACAGGCGAAAAAATTTATCTACATCATCGCTCCGATCATTTCGGTGATTGTGGCTCTCTCGGCCTTCGCTGTTGTCCCTGTTGGTGGCTCGTGGGACCCCGCCCATCCAAGCGTCTGGGACCCTGTCGTGGGTGACATTAACGTCGGTATCCTGTGGATTCTCTCGGTTTCCTCATTGGCGGTCTATGGTATCGTGCTTGGTGGATGGGCTTCTGGCAACCGTTACTCGCTGCTCGGTTCCTTGCGCAGTGCTGCTCAGATGGTCTCCTATGAGACAAGCCTGGGTCTCGCACTGAGCGGCTCGTTGATGTGGGCGGGCACGCTAAGCATGGTCGGCATCGTGCATCAACAGCTCAGCCAGGGCATCTGGTTCTTTATGGCGCAACCCCTGGGCTTCTTCATCTACCTGATCGCGGGTACGGCTGAGGTCAACCGCGCTCCCTTTGATCTGCCAGAAGCTGAACAAGAGTTGACTGCTGGCTACTTGACCGAGTATAGCGGGCTACGTTGGAGCCTCTATCAGATGGCTGAGTACATTAATATGATAACGGTCAGTTCAGTTATCACAACGCTCTATCTAGGTGGCTGGACGTTTTTTGGCTTGGAGCGACTCTTCCCGGGTTTCGCGATTATCATTTTCCTGCTCAAGGTTGCGGTCTTTCTTTTCTTCTTCATTTGGGTACGTGCCACGTTGCCGCGTATCCGCTATGATCGTCTGATGCTCCTGGGCTGGCAGGGCCTTCTGCCTCTGGCGGTCTTAAACGTAGTTATCACGGCGATTACCGTCGCATTTGGTCTGCCTTGGTATGTGGACTTTGTGATTAGTGTGGCTTTAATCGTTGCGGTGCTGATGCTTTTCCGCCGCCAAAGCATTGTCGATGGCACACGTTTCTTTGAACCGGCCCCCACCGAACGCTCTGGGCAAGAAAATGTCATTCTACCCACATCTGTGCGCCTTGTGAAATTTGAGAAATCGAAACCAGTTCTTAGTGAAGAAGAGCGTGCGGTGGCAGAGGCCAGCGCGACGGAAGCGCAGAGTGTCGTCAAAGCATAGTAGACTGTCAAGTTTCATACTAATTCATCTTGCTACATCGATTATAGCAAAGGGCAAAGGACAAAGGGCAAAGGGCAAAGGCATCATTTTTAGCCATCAGTGGAGAACAAAGAGATAGTATAGAGATAGTATAGAGATAGTATAAGGAGTATATCGTGTCATTTGACATCATTAAGGGAATGGCGACAACCCTCAGGAATATGGGGAAGAAGCCAACCACCATTTCCTATCCAGAGGAGGAGCGTCAACTGCCGCCGCGTTTTCGTGGGCGTCACGTGTTGCACCGCTACGAGAATGGCATGGAACGCTGTGTAGGTTGTTTCCTGTGTGCGGGTGCATGTCCTGCGAACGCCATCTACATAGAAGCTGAGGAGAACACGGAAGAGCAGCGTGTCTCACCCGGCGAACGCTACGCGAAAGTTTTTGATGTAAATATGCTGCGCTGCATCTTTTGTGGCTACTGTCAGGCGGCTTGTCCGACAGGAGCAATCACGCTCGAACAAGAATATAAATTGGCCTCGTACTACGCGGAGGAACTGGTCTATCATAAGGCGCAGTTGCTTGAGGCAGAGGGTGAAAACGTGATTGGAGCCAGAACTGGTTCAAACAAAGTCTGGGCCGACCCACCACCATCGGAAGCTGCGCAACCAGTCCCACAGGCACAAAAGGTGTTCGACGGCTCTCAAGCCAGTGCTGCCGCCGTTGGTCTGGGCAACATGCAGACTGAACGGAGCGTGCTGCTGCTGAATGAGGAGCAGGACGAGGACCGGAGAAAGTTGTAGGGATCAATGCTATGTTAGTGACACAAATCTCGTTTTTCGTGCTGGCCATTGCCAGCACAGCGTCTGCTATCGGTGTTATCGTGTTCAAAAGCGCGGTACACAGTGCGCTGAGCTTAATTTTGACATTGCTCTTTCTGGCACTTTTCTATCTACAATTGGGAGCAATGTTTATCGCGGTGGTACAAATTCTGATCTATGCAGGGGCGATCATGGTACTCTTCTTGTTTGTGGTGACAATGCTTGCCACTGACGCGCCGGATAGTGAATCGCGTGATCGTATGCCCTGGCAGCGTGTGATCGCGAGTATCCTGGGCGTCGTGCTAGTGGGCGCGTTAAGCTATCTGCTCTTTACAGGCAGCGCGCTGAGTACGGCGGCGCACGCCAGCGGTGGTAGTCTGGCGCAAACCGTCACAAAGCAGGGCAATATTGAAGCCTTTGGTCTCGCCCTCTTCCACGGATTTTCGTTTCCCTTTGAAGTCACGAGTTTGCTGATTGTCGTCTCGATTCTTGGCGCGCTCGTCTTTGGTCGCAAAGCATAGAGGAGGGAACCTATGCCATTATCAGCTTATCTTATTATGAGTGCGGTCCTCTTCACAATTGGTGTATGTGGCGTTCTGATTCGCCGAAACCCACTCATCATTTTTATGTCTATTGAATTGATGTTAAATGGCGTCAATCTCTCATTTGTAGCACTTTCCAGTTTTCTTGACTCGGCAGATGGACAAATGTTTGTTTTCCTGGTACTCACTGTCGCCGCCGCCGAAGTGGTGGTGGGTCTGGCTCTTATCGTCTCCATCTTCCGCACGCGCCGTGCTATTGATATTGACGACATGAATGTGTTGCGAGGCTAGTAGTTATGATAAACCTCAGTTTTTGGGTGCTGCTCCTGCCACTCCTGGGTTTCCTGATCCTGGGTGTAGCGGGGCGGGTAATGGCGCGCACGAGTATCTTAACGGTGGCCTGGGGAGCGTGTGGCCTTGCTTTTGCCTTTGCAGCCATTAGTTTTTTCTCAATGCTCAGTACACCGGTGACCGCACGCATTGCCGATCAGAGTATCTATACCTGGGTAACATCCAGTTCGTTTCAGTTGAGCTTTGGCTTGCTTTTTGACCCACTCTCCGCCGTGATGTTGATGGTTGTCACTGGTGTTGGCTTCCTGATCCACATTTATGCTGCGGGCTACATGGAGGATGACCCCGGTTTCTGGCGTTTCTTCGCTTACCTGAATTTCTTTATTTTCGCGATGGTGCTACTGGTGACAGCCGATAACTTTCTTTTCCTGCTCGTTGGTTGGGGACTGGTTGGTCTGGCATCCTTCCTGCTCATCGGGTTCTGGTATCAGCGACGTGCGGCAGTGGCGGCGGCCCGCAAGGCCTTTGTGATCAATGTGATTGGTGACTTTGGCCTGATGCTGGCAATCTTCCTCATCTTCATCAACTATGGCACACTCAGCTATCAGGGCGTTTTCGGCAAAAGCGGTGTTCTAACAACGGGTAGCGCGACTGCTAATGCGATTGCGCTACTGCTCTTCGTGGCCTGTGCCGCTAAGTCGGCCCAGTTGCCGCTCTACATGTGGTTGCCGGATGCGATGGAGGGCCCAACGCCTGTCAGCGCGCTGATCCATGCGGCTACAATGGTGACAGCAGGCGTTTACTTGGTCGCCCGTGCGAATCCTCTTTTCGAGTTGTCGCCTGCTGCACTCTACACGATTGCGGGCATTGGCGCGGCAACCGCTTTGTTTGCCGCGACTATCGCAATTTTTCAACTTGATATCAAGCGCGTGCTGGCCTATTCGACGATTAGCCAGCTTGGCTATATGTTCATGGGCGAGGGCATGCATAATTATGCGGGTGGCATTTTTCACCTTGTGACGCATGCCTTCTTCAAAGCTCTGCTCTTCTTGGGTGCGGGTGCGGTCATCCATGCCCTGGCGGGCGAGCAGGATATGCGCCAGATGGGCGGCCTGTGGAAACGCTTGCCGATTACGGCTTGGACCTTTTTAGCGGCCACACTGGCTATCAGTGGTATCCCGCCGCTGGCAGGCTTCTGGAGTAAAGACGATATTCTGGCTTCCATCCTGGCCCAGGCGAGCGCGACTGGCAATCCCTGGTTCTATGTGATCTGGCTTGTCGGCCTGCTGACTGCTGGTCTGACCGCTTTTTACATGTTCCGCCTCTTCTTCGGCATCTTTACCGGGAGCTATCGTGGTGTGGGCAATGCGGTATCGCATGCCGACAACGAAGAGGACGAAGAAGAAGATGCCGCAGGTCATCATGGACACAAACCTTCATACTACGATATTCGTGAAGTCTCGTCCATTATGAGTATTCCACTCATTATCCTGGGTATTCTCTCGGTGATCGGTGGCATTTTCGGCTCGTTTGCGCTGGTTGGCTTGTCTAACTGGCATCCGTTGGCGAGTTTCCTGGCTCCCATCTTGAGTGGCGTCCATACTGCTGTGGAGCCTTCGCTTGGCCTGGAATGGCTCTCGACTGCCATCAGTGTCCTCTTGGCTGCTCTGGGCATTTTCATGGCGTGGCGGCTCTATCGTGGTGGTTTTGCCTATAAAGAGAACCGCAACCCGCTCTATCAACTGGTTTTCCATAAGTATTATGTGGATGAAGCTCTGACGGTTATGCTGATTACTCCCCTGCTCGCACTTGGGCGTGGCGCGACCCGTTTCATCGAAGGAGCCACACTTGATAATCTTAGCAAGGGTATCGGCGTCTCATTCAGAGGCGTGAGCGTGGGCCTGCGCCGTCTGCAAACCGGTTATATGCGCAACTATGCGCTGGCAATTTTGGTCGGCGCGGTCTTGATCGTGCTGTACTACGCGGTGAGGGGATAGAAACATGTTTCCCATTCTTTCGGTGATTGTTTTTCTGCCCCTGTTAGGCGGTATTGCTCTGCTATTCTTCCCGCAAGAGCAACTTGGGGCAATCCGCTGGGGCGCACTGGCCTTTGCTGGCATTGATCTCGTCCTTTCGCTGATCTTGATGCTCAGCTACTCAACAATCAACACAAGCGCGACCTATCTGGGAACCTTCCATTTTAGCGAAACTGTGCCCTGGATTAGCGCGTTTGGCATTAACTATAGTTTGGGCGTAGATGGCATTAGCTTGCTCTTAGTCGTGCTGACCACGCTGCTGACCTTGGTCTGTGTCGCCGCATCCTTCCGTATTGAGCAGAAGGCGAAGAACTATATGGCGCTGATGCTGCTCCTGGAATGTGGAATGCTGGGCGTTTTCCTCGCAACCAATCTGTTTCTGTTTTACATTTTCTGGGAACTGATGCTCATTCCGGCCTATCTCCTAGTGGGCAGTTGGGGTGGGCCACGCCGTATCTACGCCGCCTTCAAGTTTGTGCTGTATACCTCGGTGGGCAGCCTGCTGATGCTGGCAGGTATTATCGCCATTGGCTACTATCATCAGATCGCGACAGGTAGCTATACGCTAGAACTGCAAAACTTGCTGAACACGAAAATGGATAGTGGCGTACAGACATGGCTCTTCCTCGCTTTTGCAGTGGCCTTCGCGATTAAAGTCCCGCTTGTGCCGTTCCATAGTTGGTTGCCGGATGCCTATAGCGAGGCCCCTTTCCCTGTCACGGCCATGCTGGCTGGGGCGATGTCTAAGACGGGAGCGTATGGCTTTATCCGCTTTTGTATTCCGCTCTTTCCTAGCGCAGCACATGCACTGGCCCCGCTCATCAGTATTTTAGCGGTAGTGGGCATTCTCTATTGTGCAGTACTGGCTTTGGTACAGACCGACCTGAAACGGCTGCTAGGATATTCCAGTATCAGCCATTTGGGTGTGGTTCTGCTCGGCATGTTCGCTTTTAATGTGCAGGGTGCGGAAGGTTCTGTCTTGCAAATGGTCAATCATGGTATCACGACCGCCGCCCTCTTCCTGATTGTCGGCTATATTGAGCAACGTGCGGGCACACGCAACTTGAACGATTTTGGTGGTTTGGCAACGCGCATCCCTGTGCTTGCCACGATTATGGGTATTGCCGCCCTCTCCTCGCTTGGCTTGCCAGGGTTGAACAGTTTCGCAGGCGAGTTTCTCGCGCTACTGGGGGCCTTCCGTGCCAATATTGTGTTTGGCACATTAGGTACGGCTGTCGTTATCCCAGCAGCATGGTATCTCTTACGTTTCTTCCAGGGTGTAATGGAAGGTCAGAGTCAGCGTGTGGGAATGGTAGGGGCGGCTTTGCGTAAAGGAACATTGACAGATATTGGCTTGCGTGAGTTCCTCTCGTTATTACCATTGCTGGCGTTGATCTTCTATATCGGTCTACAGCCCGCGCCATTGACATTCTTGTTAGAGCCTTCCGTCATCAGTACACTGAATAATCTCGGCTCTGCCTTTCTGAGATAGGGGTTTTTAGACATGACATTTACGTATACTGTTACCGCCGCCGATTGGGGGGCAATCGCGCCAGAGCTGGTGCTGGCGAGCATGGCACTACTCATCATGCTCGTAGACCTGCTACTGCCGCACGCTGAACCGCACTCGAAAGAGAGTGGACCAGCCAATTTTGTCGTGCTACCCCTGTTGAGCGTGCTGGGTGTACTCGGCGCACTTGTGGCAACTCTCGTCTTATTTGTGGTTGGCAATGGCGCACAGGCCTTCAATCACATGATTGGAAGCGACCAGGGGTCACTCTACGGCTATCTCATTATTCTGGTTGCGAGCGGTCTGGGTTTGTTACTTTCGCCTGCATACCTCAAGCGGCTCAATTTGGTCCATCAGGGCGAATACTACGCGCTCTTCTTGCTTGCCACTGTTGGTATGTTGATTATGGCGGCGGCAACCAGTTTCCTGACGGTTTTCCTGGGTCTGGAGATGCTCTCACTGGCCCTCTACATTTTGTGTGGCTTTGCAGCGCGACGCAAAACTTCGCAAGAAGCGGGTATGAAATACTTCCTGCTTAGCTCGTTCGCCTCGGCCTTCCTGCTCTACGGCATTGCCCTGACCTATGGCGCGACGGGCAATACATCCTTCACGGGCATTGCGACATTTCTGATACACTCTTTCCCTGCTTTTGTCCCGCCTAACTTTGTCTATCACGCGCCAACCATGCTGTTGATCGCGATGGGCTTGCTGGCGGTGGGTTTTTCTTTCAAGATTTCGGCGATCCCGTTCCAGGCGTGGACACCCGATGTCTATGAGGGCGCGCCTGCACCTGTCACGGCTTTTATGTCTGTTGGCACAAAGGCAGCAGCTTTGATCGCCTTTGCGCGTGTCTTCGATGTTGCTTTTATCACTGTGATGCGTGACTGGCAGCCGATCATCTGGGCAATTGCCATTCTGACTATTGTTGGCGGCAATGTGCTGGCACTGGCGCAGGCCAATACCAAACGCTTGCTGGCTTATTCGAGCATTGCGCACGCTGGCTATCTGCTGATCGGCGTGGTCGTGGGTGGCATCTATGGTCTCTCAGCTATTCTGTTCTACCTGCTCTGTTATAGCTTTATGAACCTGGGGGCCTTCGGCGTCGTCTCGATGCTGGAACGGGCCGACAACACGGGTAGCACGGTGCAGGACCTGCGCGGTCTCTGGTATCGCCAGCCGGTCTTGGCGGGTTTCCTGGCCTTCTTTCTCTTCGCACTGGCAGGCTTCCCACCGATGTCTGGTTTCGCGGGCAAATACGCGATATTCTATGCCGCCCTGCTTGGCGGGCATCCTGAACTCCTCATCATCGGCGTTGTTGCCAGCGTGCTTGGGATGTATTACTACCTGCGCATCATCGCGACGATGTTTATGGAGCAGCAAGCAGCACCAAGCGGAAGTGTGGCTCCCGTTGTACCTGCACCAGCCGTTGCGGTCGTGGCCGGTAAAAGCAACACGGCGCGTGCGGTAACAGGTGGTGTAAGTTCAGGTCGTGCGGCAACAGCGGTCGCTGTGAAGCCCACGGCTCGCGTGGGGAGCGATGTTGTGCGTTCGAGCCAGGCTACAGAGGCTATCGCACCTACAGATGCTGGACATGACCTGAACTGGATGTCCTGGCTCTCCATTGGCCTTGCCGCGCTGGGCACGCTAGCCATGGGAACCATTCTGCCCTTCTGGCTGGTCAATGTGGCACAGCAAGCTGCGCAGATGATGCTGAAATAACAATGTCAAGATGCAAAAGAGGCATGACTCCAGCGAGGAAGTCATGCCTCTTTTGCATCTTGACATTGGCACAAGTCCGCTTAGCGAAGCTTCGCAATCCCCGTTTTCACGCCCTGCCCACTAAACTTTTTGGAAGAAATGTGCTATAATAAGGTATACCCATCAGAAATGTAGACGTGACCAGCAGTGTTTTAAGCGGTGGGGCAGAGCTAGGCAATTCTCCGGGTGGCATAGCATTTTCTTTCTAGTCATATGAGAAAGGATAACTTGAAACATTGCAGGAGCATCTCGCAGATGCATCTCGCACAAATATCCCCTCGTCACGGACTGTGTTGTCAGGCGAAGGACATAACGAAAACTTATCAGCAGAACCTCTACAAAGTTGGAAAGGGCTGGTTCTCTCTCTCTGAGTGTCGAGAAAGAGGCTGGCTTTTTTGGTCTCATTACAGATGTATGTTCGGGTAAGATGAGAAACGGAGAGCAGTGATCCTATCTGCCAGACGCGACGTGTGACTACACGTATCCTCTGCCCGACCTTGTAATGCGTTTTCCCGACTGTGTATCGTACATTGGTCTAGATTAGCGGACTGAGGAGAGGCCCCCCACCTCGGAGTACATTTTCCATCATGGGAGCCTCACGAGCCGCTAAGTCATACAGCAGAGAGAGGTTGACTTATGGATTTGGTGAAGCGGTTGGAAGAATATCGGGATCGTGAACGCAATCTTCTGTGGGAAGGCACCTTTGCCCAATACTTCGAAATTACAACGAAGCGACCAGAAGTGACACACCTATCTCATGAGCGTATCTATCACATGATTATGGGTGGAGGCGTCGAAACGACCCGTGCGGGCGAACCACGTTATTCGTTCTTCAGCCAGGAAATTTTCGGTATTGAGAAGCCACTCCAGCAAATCGTTGACTACTTCCATTCTGCCGCTCAACGCTTGGAAGTGCGTAAACGTGTGTTGTTACTCATGGGACCCGTCGGCGGTGGTAAGTCTACGATTGTCTATCTGCTCAAGCGTGGTCTGGAGGCCTATAGCCGCACAGAGGAAGGCGCAATCTATGCTATCAAAGATTGCCCAATGCATGAAGAACCTCTGCACCTGATCCCCAATGAGCTACGCGCTGATATAGAGAAAGAGTTTGGTCTCTATATTGAGGGCGATCTGTGCCCACATTGTCGTTACATGATTGATACGACCTATCATGGGCATATCGAAGAGGTCCCGGTGAAACGCATCACGTTTAGTGAGAAATACCGTGTTGGCATCGGAACCTTTACGCCATCCGACCCGAAATCACAGGATATCAGTGAATTGGTTGGTGGCATTGATCTCTCAACGATTGGTGAAGTGGGTGTGGAGAGTGACCCACGCGCTTATCGCTTTGACGGTGAGTTGAATATCGCCAATCGTGGTGTGATGGAATTCGTCGAAATGTTAAAATGCATTTCGGGTGATTCTCTGCTCTTTACACATAAAGGGATTCGACGGCTCGACTCTTTTGCCGATATTGATCATCCAGAAGGTGAGTCACGTGGAGTTGAGCTACAAGTAGCAAGCAATGCGGGACTGGAAACAGCAACACATCTCTATCATGCGGGTGTGAAACCAACAAAGCGTGTCACGACACGACGTGGTTTTATCTCTCATGGTGCATTTGAACACAGGGCTTTGGTGGTGAACGAAGACGGGGTTCAGGTGTGGAAGCGACATGACGAGCTTCAAGTCGGTGACTGGATGGTGCTGCAGAAAGGGCAAAATCTCTGGGGACAGGCCACCACTTTTGCTTGGCAACCCACAACGTCAGCCTTGTCTCAACGTATCCAGGTGCCCGAACAGATGACACCCGAACTGGCACGCTGGTTAGGCTATCTGGTTGCTGAAGGCGATGTTCGCCCCGATGGAACTCTTCGCTTCACGAATGTTGAGAGTGAGTTACGCAATGATTACGTTCATCTCACTGAACAACTCTTCGGAATTACGCCGCGACTGTATCCCAGCGTCGTGCAAATGAATAATGCCGCGCTGGTGGATTTCCTGCACTATATCGGCTTCCGCACGGGGGCGTATAACAAAGAAATCCCCTGGTCTGTGCTACAATCCTCGCGTGAGTGTGTGCTAGAATTCCTGACCGGTTACTTCGCTGGTGATGGAACAGTGAATCTGGGTGGACGGCTTTCGTGGACGACCGCTGCAGAGCGACTTGCAGAACAGATACAAATCGTGTTGCTCAACCTGGGTGTGATCAGTCGCCGTGTACAGACGCGCCAACGCTCCTCGAAAGATGCGTCTTATCGTGATTATTGGAGCGTTACAGCAAGTGGTGAAGATGCAGACAAATTGGCATCTCAGATGCGCCTCTTACCAGTGCGCAAGCAACTTGCTTATGCACGATCGGCAGTAAAACAAGCCCGCTCTGGACGTGCCGATATCATTCCTTTCACCTCTGCGTACTGGGCCACCATTTCGGATGAGCTCCAGCGCGTTGTGCGCACTCGGATGGTCGCGGATGGAACGGGCTATCATGAGCGTGAGGGGGCCTATCAAGTCCTCGGTGAACAGGATACAAACTTGCACATGTTGCGCAGCAGTACAAATATGTGTACCCGCGAGATGGCAACAAAGATACTGCAGAAGCTCGATGGATGGGTTGAAGCACCAACCGGGCTTAATACCCTGTTAAACCCTTCGCAGTTCTACGATCCAATTGTCTCAATCGAGGACACAGAGACAGATTGTTGGGATGTGCATGTTCCCGGCTCCAACACATTCATTGCAAACGGTATTGTCAACCATAACTGCGACGAGAAGTTTCTCTATGTGTTGCTCACGCTCAGTCAGGAGCAGAATATCAAGACTGGGCGTTTCAGCATGATCTATGCCGACGAGGTTGTGGTCAGCCACACCAACGAGCATGAATATCAATCCTTTGTGGGCAACAAGAAGTCGGAAGCGTTACAAGACCGCATCATCCTCGTCAAGGTTCCGTATAACCTGCGCGTCTCCGATGAGGTCAAGATTTATGAGAAACTGCTCAAACAAAGCGCGTTGCAGAATGTTCACATCGCTCCCTATACCTTGCGTATCGCCAGTATCTTTGCGATTCTGACGCGCTTGGAACCGTCTAAGAAGGCGGGCATGAGCTTGCAGAAAAAGTTACGTCTCTACGATGGCGAAGATACGGAGGACTTCAAGCAGAAGGATGTGAAAGAGTTGCAGGATGAGGCCTTGCGTGAGGGCATGGATGGCATCTCGCCACGCTACGTCATCAACCGTCTCTCTAATGCCCTTGTACGGCAGAATGTGACGTGTATCAACCCAATTGATGCTCTGCGTGCCTTGCGCGATGGCCTCGATCAGCATACCAGCATTACGCGTGAGGAGCGCGAACGCTATCTGAATTTCATTAGCGAAGCGCGTAAAGAGTATGATGAGATGGCGAAAAAAGAGGTCCAGCGCGCATTTGTCTATTCCTATGAAGAATCGGCCCGCACGTTGCTCAACAATTATCTGGACAATGTTGAGGCTTACTGCAACAAGACAAAGTTGCGCGACCCCATTACCGAGGAAGAGATGGAGCCGGATGAGCATCTGATGCGCTCTATCGAGGAGCAAATTGGCATCACTGAGAATGCCAAACGTTCTTTCCGTGAGGAGATTCTTATTCGCATCTCATCGCTGGCGCGGCGTGGACAATCCTTCGAGTATACCAGTCACGAGCGTCTCAAGGAGGCTATTGAGAAAAAGCTCTTCGCTGATTTGCGTGATGTTGTCAAGATCACAACCTCGACGCGCACTCCCGACAAGGAGCAGTTGCGTAAGATCAACGATGTGGTCAATCGTCTGATGAGCGAGCATGGCTACTGTCACGTGTGTGCGAACGAAATCTTGCGTTACACGGGCAGTTTGTTGAACCGCTAATCGAGCTTGCCGATGGGGTGCGTGATGGATGTGCCCCATCGGTTTCATCCGCTAGAAGGAGCATGCTCTATGTCTGTCTCTCAACATGACTGGTCTTTGCACCGCAAGGGGCAAATCGATCAAGAGCGTCACAAAGAGAAAATCCGCGAGGCCGTCAAAAAGAACCTCAGCGATATCGTGAGTGAAGAGAGCATCATCCTCTCCGATGGCAAGAAAGCCGTGCGCATTCCTGTGCGCTCACTGGAAGAATATCGTTTCCGTTTTGATCCCGGACGCCAGCAGCATGGGGGGCAAGGTAACGGCAAGAGCAAGGTCGGTGATGTTGTTGCTCAGGAGCCAAAACAGGGCAAGGGCAAAAAAGGTGATGCTGGCAAAGACCCAGGCACTGACTATTACGAGGCCGAGATCTCGATGGAAGAGTTGGCGGCGATGATCTTTGAAGACCTCGGTTTGCCCAATCTGGAACAGAAACGCCAGCAAGAGATGCAGACCGAGGCCGTGCGTTTCACCGATGTGCGCAAAAAAGGTCCGATGGCAAATCTGGATAAAAAGCGCACAATTATGGAAAACATCAAGCGCAACGCAGCCAAGGGGGATGCGGAATTTAAGGATATCAAATCGGAAGACTTGCGCTTTAAGGTGTGGGAACCTACCATTAAGTATCAATCCAACGCTGTGGTGATCGCCATGATGGACGTTTCGGGGTCTATGGGCGAGTTTGAGAAGTATATCGCGCGCAGTTTCTACTTCTGGATGGTGCGTTTTTTGCGCACAAAATACAACAACGTGCAGATTGTGTTTATCAGTCACCATACCGAGGCGAAAGAAGTCACGGAGGACGAGTTCTTCCACAAAGGTGAGAGCGGCGGCACGCAGGTCTCCTCGGCCTACGAGTTGGCTCTTCAAATCATCAAAGAACGCTATAACCCAAACGACTGGAACATCTATCCGTTCCATTTTTCTGACGGTGACAATCTGCCCTGGGATAATGATCGCTGCGTGCAGTTGGTCAACAAGTTGATGGAATTGTGCAACATTTTCGGCTATGGCGAGATTCGTGAGGGCCATTACCGTTCGCCCAGCACACTGATGTCAGCCTACAACAAGATCACCGACAAAAAGTTTACCGCTGTGACCATCTCTGATAAGAAAGAGGTCTATCCCGCGCTCCGCAAGTTTTTCGCGCAACGCGACCCCATTCCTACCCGCTGAGGCGCAAGTGATCAATCGGCCCTTTACGCGTATATTCTGTAAAAGGAGTGCTTGATGATTGATAATTATGGAGAAAAAGCGGAAGGTGGTAGTGATATCGAGCGATTGCGTGACGCCATCGATAAGGCATGGGAGACGGCTCTCCGCTTTGGGTTGGACCCTTTCCCGACGCACTTCGAGTTGGTTCCCGCGTCAATCATGTATGAATTTGCTTCCTACGGCTTGCCGGGTCGCTTTAGCCACTGGACGCACGGCAAAGCTTATTATCGGCAAAAAATGCAGTATGACCTCGGCTTGAGCAAAATCTACGAAATGGTGGTCAACACCAATCCGAGCTATGCCTTCCTGATGGAGATGAATAATCTGCTACAAAACACTTTTGTGGCAGCCCATGTCTTTGGGCATACGGATTTCTTCAAGAATAATGCCTACTTTCGGCATACCTCGCGCCGCATGATTGACAAGGTGAGCATCCATGCTGAGCGCATTGCTCAGTATGAGTTCGATCATGGCAAAACTGAGGTCGAGCGTTTCCTGGATGCCGCGCTCGCCATTCAGGAGCATATTGATTATACTTTGCTGCTCCAAGGCGATGAACCCGCGCAGGATACCCGGCACATTGAGCGCACAACGGAGTATGATGACTTATGGGGCCTGGAGAAGCGAGCAAAGCAGGCGGAGGAGGAGCGCGACAAGCACCCCGGCAAGCCGACGAAATTTCCTGAGAAGCCCGAAAAGGACATTTTGCTCTTCCTCATTCGCTATTCGCCAAATTTGCAACCCTGGCAGCGCGACATTATCGAGATTGTACGCACGGAAATGCTATACTTTGTGCCCCAGATGCAAACAAAGACAATGAACGAGGGTTGGGCCAGTATATGGCATTCGCGCATCATGCGTGAAATGGGCGATATGGGCATTATCTCGGATGCCGAAACCATCGAATTTGCCCAACTACACTCCGGCGTTCTCTCGCCATCGCGTACTTCGCTCAATCCCTATTATATCGGCTTTAAGATTTTTGAGGATATTGAGCGACGCTGGGATGCTCCAACGACGCAAGAGCAGGAGCGTTTAGGCCGTAAACCCGGTATGGGCCATCAAAAAATGTTGGAAGTGCGTGAAATGGAGAATGATGTCTCATTCCTGCGCAACTATCTGACAGAAGATCTCATCAAAGACCTGGACTTGTATCTCTACAAAAAAGAAGGTGATGACTGGGTGATTGTTGAGAAAAACTGGGAGAAGGTGCGTGACGGCATCGTTGCCAGTATGACCAACTTTGGATCGCCTTATATTGTGGTTGAGAATGGCGATTATCGTGGCAATCGCGAACTCTATCTGAAACATCTGTTTGAGGGCCAAGAGCTAGACTTGCCTTATGCGGAGAAAACGCTGCAATATATCTATACGCTCTGGGGACGACCCGTGCATCTAGAGACAGTTTTCGATAGCAAGCGCATTCTGCTCAGCTATGACGGGGAGCGCAACACGAAAAGTTCGCTAGAGAAGTAAAGGGTCATGGCAGGGTGTGCGCCGTGAACACGCACACCCCCTGTGGTTAATTAGAGGGTGGCCCTGGGATTTGTCGCTGTTGTTGATTGCCGCCACCTAGTTGCATCTGCTGTTTCATTGCACGCAACTGCTCCTCCACGTTCTGCTGTGAAGAAATCTGGCGCAATTCATGTTCCAGTGGGTCGCTAGAGCCGGCTCCCAGCAGGCCTTGATCGCCCAATGTCCCTTGCTCAATGAGTGAATCCATGGCGTTGGCACGGGCTTGCATCGTGAGGACTTTATCCTGAGCGCGCTGCATGGCAAGGTTCATCTCGCCCATCTCTTCTGAGATACCTGTCACGGCCTCGTTGATTTTTACCTGAGCCTGGGCTGCCCCATACTGAGCTTTGACCATCTCTTTTTGTGTGCGGAACGTCTCAATGCGGGCTGAGATGGTGCGCTCCATTGTAATCAAGCGTTGTTCTTGCTCACGCAACTGTGCAAGTTGCTGCTCATAACTGGCAAGTTGAGCTGTGATGGTCTCTTTGCGTTGCAGTGCCATGCGGGCCAGGTCTTCGCGTCCAGCCTGGAGAGCTTGCAATGCTTGCTGGTCAAGTTTGTTCATCTGCTGTTGTAATTGTGATTGTTGCATCTCTAAACGCTTTTCGCTGGTTACCACCTCGGCAATCGAGCGTTTGAGATTTTGCAGTTGTTCAAGTTGTTTCTGGTACGAATAGTCCATAACCTGACCGGGGTCTTCCGCCTTATCGAGGGCTGCATTGGCGCGCATCTTAAAAAAATTCGCAAGACGTGAGAAGAAACCCATAGAAAATCCTCCTGTTGTGCAAGATGACATGGCCACTATTATCTATCCATATGTCCATTTACAACAGTCTCATGCTGTAGTTTGATAAGAAGAGTATCGCCACGTTCATAACCATATGATAACATAAACGTAGAGGATATGGAGAATCAAATAGGAAGGAGCAAGGCGCGGATGTTTGATGATAGAAACGAGCCGTTACAAGTAGATCTCCTAGCGGCATCGTTGCGTGCTGATTTGACAGACCTTAAGGCGTTTATGGAAGCTCTTGCCGTGAAATTGGAAGGGGCATTGCCGAACCATACGGGTGTGACGCGCCAGAGTAGCTTGTTCTCGCGTGAACACCCGGTCAAAGAAATTGCGGTGACATTGGGCGATGTGCAGTATCGCATTGGGCGCGAGCGACAGGGGCCATTGCTGGCGCAACGCGCAAAAGTGGTGCGTGGCATTGTGCTGAAAACGGAGCAGATACCCGTTGAGCAATGGATCGAAGAACTAGCGAGCTTACTGGCACAGGAGGCGGATCGGAACGCGCAAGCACGAGTCGCCCTTGAACGGTTTCTCTTATAGTCATCGCGTCATTGAGAAGCGTGTGAGAGCTATTTGGAGGCAGAAAGGAAGTTGGCATGTTCTTTCGCAAAAAAATATCGCCGGAGGAACAGCAACGTCAGGCTGAAGATGCGCAGCAGGCGCAGGCCAGTCTGCAATCGCTGGAGGCGGGCGGATTGCCGCTGCAAGCTCAGCGGCGGTTACGCGAGGAGATGGAGGCGGGTCATCCGCTTTTCACCAGCGATCTGAGCGCGAATGAGTTTTTGCTCACGCGCAAGCTTGGCTACCAACCGCTTAGCCAGGTGATGGGCAGCTCAATTTATCAAATTGGTTGGCAGTATGTACGTAACTATACTTGGAACACGCAAGAGTCAGAGCTGACAACGCTTTCTAATGCACATCAGCATGCCGCTCAACTTGCCTTGAGCCGTTTAGAGCAAGAGGCTACGCTACTCCATGCTCACGGCGTCATTGGTGTACGTTTCATGCGTCGTAACCAGGAGTGGACACAAAATCTGCTTGAATATACCGCTATTGGGACGGCGATTCGTCTGCCCAATGTGCCACTAGGGGCGCATCCCTTTCTCAGTGACCTCTCGGGTCAAGAGTTCTGGACATTAGTGCAAGCGGGCTATTATCCAACAGGGATTGTCACCGGTTACTGCTCCTATTATGTCTCGTTGGGTCGTCGCCTAACTGAGCAGATGCGTGGCTGGTGGGGCAACGGTGGTGCAAATCAGGAGATCGCGGCTTTTTCACATGGTATCTCGCAGGCGCGCCATATTGCGATGGGGCGCGTCTATAGCATGGCGCAGCGGCTCAAGTCTGCTGGTATTGTGGGGATGCATATTGAGAATCAGCGTCAGATTATCGAATATGAACGTGAGCGTGGCGAATATGCCCCCAAAGAGTATTATCAGGACCTCTCGATTCATTTTGCCGTGATGGGCACGGCGATCACCGCGCAGAAGAAAGACCACGTGATTCCCACTCCCAAAATCGCGCTGACCATGACTGATCTCCGCCCAGGACGCTATGGGGAGAATCGCGAATTAACCTTCCGTGAAGAATAAATGAAGAATAAATAAGGAGTATCTGTCTTATGTCACAACCAGTACCACCACAGGGCAATGATCTGCCCGTCCATGCCCGTGAACGCCTGGCCGCCATGCGTACCGACCAGACGCATAGTGGCCTCTTCACCAGTGATTTGAGCATTAATGAGTTTTTGCTGGTGCGCGAGGCGGGCTTTGACCCGATTGGGCTAGTCATCGGTAGTTCAATCTACCATATTGGCTATCAACAGGCGAACTGGAGCCAGAACCAGGAAATGGGCGTGTTGACACAGGCGATGTACCATGCCCGTGAATTGGCGATGACGCGCATGGAGGAAGAGTCGAACGCGCTAGGGGCTGATGGGATTGTGGGTGTACGTCTGGAGGTCACGCGCCACGAATGGGGCGAGGCTCTGGCAGAATTCGTTGCTATCGGCACGGCGATTCGCTCACGCAGTGGGCAACATTTTCGCAATAAGCATGGCATGCCTTTCACCTCGGACCTCTCCGGCCAAGATTTTTGGACGCTCTTGCGTGCCGGCTATCGGCCTGTGGGTATGGTGATGGGCAACTGCGTCTATCACGTGGCGCATCAGGGCATGGGCCAGTGGTTTAAACAGGTTGGGCGCAACGTGGAGATGACTAACTATACGCAAGCCTTGTATGATGCGCGTGAATTGGCCATGGAGCGTATGCAGGTCGAGGCGGTCAGCCTGGCTGCGCAAGGAGTCGTCGGTGCGCAGATTGTCGAGCGCAGTCATGGCTGGGGGTCGCATGTGATCGAGTTTTTTGCCGTTGGTACGGCGGTGGTCAGTATCTCAGATGACCATCAAGTGCCAGCTCCTACCCTCTCATTGCTGCTGAACGACTAGCTAAAAGAGTAAAAAAGCAATCGTATAGATATCATTACGCTCTTGTTTGTGGTATAGTATACCCTTGCAGAGCGTATTTTGATGACCATCATGTCCTGTCTGTGGTCTTTCCAATTGACAGCGGGGATGATACTCGTTATAATCTACAAGATATTCCGAGTGGAGGAGAAAATAAGGTCTTATGAAACGAACTTGGCAACCAAAGCGCATTCCGCGCAAACGCGAACATGGTTTTATGAAACGGATGGCAACCCGTAATGGGCGACGTGTTCTCAAATCACGCCGTGAAAAAGGGCGCTGGAGTCTGACTGTTTAGCGTAGAGCTATCTGTTGATAGAGTTATTGGAAGAGTGTGGCACTCAAACGTGCAGTTCGCCTACGAAACAATGCCGATTTCCAACGGGTGAGGAAGCAAGGACGTAGTACTACGTCGCGCCTCCTCGCCGTTGCATGGATGTCCAATGATACCGCACAAACACGGATTGGTTTTGTGGTAGGTAAACGTATCTCAAAACATGCAGTTCGTCGTAACTATATCAAACGGATCTTAGGTGAAGCAATTCGTCCGCTTTTACCCGAACTTTCCGGGCACTGGGACGTAGTAATTAGTGCAAGAAGTCAGGCCTTAAGTGCCAACTTGCAAGAATTGTCGCAGGATATTGAGAGTATATTACGTCGAGTGCGCCTACTTTCCTCGCCACCGCCTGTTAAAGGGCTAACTGACGAGAGAAGCAACTGAGAGATGAGCAGGGGTTAGTAACCGTGAAATACATTGCACTTGTTCTTATTCGTGTTTATCAGCACACGCTGTCGGTCGTCTTGCCTTCATCGTGTCGGTTTACCCCCTCATGTTCGCACTATGGCTATGAGGCAATTGAACGTTTTGGATTCTTTCGTGGCGGCTGGATGGCTATCAAGCGTATCGGGCGCTGTCATCCATTTTATCACGGTGATCTCTACGATCCAGTCCCCCAGCGGTTAGACTAGGTCGAGGAAGGCAGGAGTATTCTTGTGGGTCAGATAGGCTATCTGTTCAATCTGATTTTTACCTTTCCCATCTTTAACGCCCTCATGCTGTTGTATCACCTCTTTGGTGACTTCGGCCTGTCTATTATTGTTTTGACGCTGATCATCAAGCTGGTCCTTTTCCCTTTGACGTTACAGCAACTCAAATCAATGAAAGCAACGCAGGCATTACAGCCGCAACTTGCCGAAATTCGTCGCAAATACGGCAAAGATCAGCAAGCGCAAGCACTGGCAATGCAGGCCCTTTATAAGGAATATGGCATCAATCCAGCCGCAGGTTGTCTGCCGCTGCTGATTCAGCTTCCTGTTTTGTATGGCCTTTTTTATGCGTTGAGTGATGTGGTGAGAAGCACTGGCACAGCTACCCAGAAGCTCCATAACCTAAATAGCATTCTCTACCCCTTTGTGCCGCATTTCACCAGCTTTCCAACCATCGAATTGAACTGGTTCACATTCATTAATGCTAGCTGGCATATCTCGTTGGCAAACCCCGACCCCACGCACATTTTGCCCGTTCTGGCAGGCCTGGCAACCTTTGTCCAACTGCGTATGTCGCAGCCCAAAGCAGGTGCGACTACCGCCAATGCCAATGATCCTACTGCGCAGTCAATGAAAACGATGCAGTATATTATGCCGCTGATTACCGTTTTCTTTGGTTGGACCTTTCCCGCTGGCCTAGCCCTCTATTGGACCGTTTCGTCGGTCTTCCAGGCGGTGCAGCAGTACTTTGTCACTGGCTGGGGTGGACTACTCACCACGCCCGATTTCTTAAAAACGGGTGGTAAGAGCAAGAATGGCAGTGCATCTAGCAATGGCACGACGAGAAGCTCTAAGGGAGATCAGTCGCGTAGCGAGCAAGCAACCACGACGCAAGAGAGCGATGGCAATGAGTCGAGCGATAGCAACGACTCTGCCAGTACTCAACTTCGCCCTGTGCCACGCACGAGTAGTCCGGCCTCGGCCCGTCGTCGTCAGGGAGGAGGAAGTGCCTCGGCTCGCCGCCGGAGTAGCAACAATATACAGAAGAAGAATGTTACGTCGCATTAGCTCACTCTAGGCGAGCGTGCCGCGTGGCATCATCAGCTCATCGAAGCTGAAACAGAAAAAAGAATGAAGATAAAGGGAGGCAAGGCAATCGTGGAAAGCATAGAGGCCAGTGGCAAGAGTGTTGATGATGCGGTAATCCAGGCATTGACTCGCCTGGGAAAACGCCGTGATGAAGTTGAGGTCACTGTACTACAGGAGCCAAGTCGGGGCCTCGTTGGCCTGGGAAGCCGCGAGGCACGGGTGCGCGTTTCCGTGCGTCCCTCGCCTGCCAGCGCGGTGATTACGCCCGAATTGGCTGATGCTATCCTCGGTCCTGATGGTCCTGAAGTCGCCCTACCTGATGAAGAACTCTACGACGAGGACGACGAAGAGTTCGATGATGAGGATGACGAATATCTGGACGACGAGGAAGGCGAGTTCGATGATGACCTCGAAGACGAGGACGAAGAGTTAGAGGGAGAAGAGGTTCCTGTGCCTTTTAGTGCCTCTCTTCCCAACGCGACTTCATTCCCTCCTGTAGAGAGTGTGGAAACAGCCGCACAACCCGGTGAGATGCAAGATGTTGAAACGCCATCACGCGAAGATGTTGAGATTACGGTCGATGTGTTGCAGCATATTTTACGTTATATGAACATTCATGCAACCGTGCAGGTACGCTCGACCAGCCCACTTACGCTGAACATCCATGGCATTAATGAGAATCTCGGCTTGTTAATTGGGCGGCGTGGCGAGACCCTGGCGGCTCTGCAATTGCTCGTCAATCTCGTTGTTAGCCATCGTACCCGCCATCGTATGCGCATTATTGTGGATGCCGAAAACTATCGCCAACGACGTGAAGAAAACCTGCGTTCCCTCGCTCTCCGTGTGGCGCAGCAGGTTCGTAATTACCATCGCTCTATCGCTTTAGAAGCAATGCCACCACACGAACGTCGTATCGTTCACATCGCTCTCTCTGAGAGCAAAGACATTAGCACCGAGAGTATTGGTGAAGGCGACGAGCGACGGGTAGTGATCTCTCTCAAACGTCCCGGACGTTTGTAAAACCGCTCTCTACGGGAATAACGGGCATTGTATCATTGTAGGGGCGACCCTTGCGGTCGCCCTCTTAATTGTTGTTCACAAGCCATCACGAGGAAGCACACATCATGCTCCCAAATTCGCAACCTTCGGATCCGCAATTTCTTGCCATTGGGCATGTCACTCGTGATGTACGTGCCGATGGCTCATTTGCACTGGGAGGCACAGTGACTTTTGCTGCCCTCACTACCTATCGTTTAGGATTAGTGTCCGCTATTTTAACCTGTGCTGACAGCATATTATGCGCACAATTATCCACATATCTGCCAGATATTGCCCTCCAGGTTCGGCCCACTCCGCTCACAACAACGTTTGCCAATCGGTATACCGATGGTTTCCGTACCCAGTATCTCTATGCGCGCAGCGAGCCAATCCAGGTATCTGATCTGCCCACTGCCTGGCAAGATGCTCCAATAGTCTTGTTTGGTCCATTAGTACAAGAGATTGGGCCAGAGATCGTTGCGCTTTTTCCGCGTCGCCCTGGCCGTATTATCGCGGCCACTCCACAGGGATGGCTACGTCGTTGGGATGCCGATGGGCGTGTCTGGCCTACACCCTGGCAGGATGCAGAGCGGATTTTGCCACAATTAGATGTCTTGATTCTCAGTCATGATGATCTCCTCCCTTTTGCCGATGGCAAGCGCGCAGATGCCGATGCCATCTTGACGCGCTGGAGTATGCTTGTGCCACTGCTTGTTGCCACTGATGGACGCCATGGAGCAACGCTCTTTCGGCATGGCGAGCTACAACGCTTCTCCGCTTATCCCGTGCATGAAGTTGACCCAACAGGGGCCGGCGATGTTTTTGCTGCTGCTTTCTTGACGCATTTGCATCAACACGGCAACCCTGAACAGGCCGTCGATTTTGCGAACTGTGTTGCTTCTTTCTCCATCGAGCAAGAAGGCATTCAAGGTATCCCCACGCCAGCGATGGTGGCGCAACGCTTGCGCCCGTAAGTCTAAGGCCCAATGCCAAATATGAATGACTCTCTTTTACCATCGCAATCCCGGCTACATAGATGTTTTGCTCCTTCACGTTGTCGCAAGCGCAAAAATCTGATATAGTGAACACAGCACTGCACACAGCCATTGTATAAACGCTGTACGCTGTTCTCATGCGCCTTTGTGCGGATAGGAGGACAGCAGACGCACGGGAGAAACTGTATGACAGCACACGACGAAGCCGTCGTTCACTTAAAACGCACCCCGCTCTATGAGCAACATCGCATGCTAGGGGCGCGTATTGTCGAGTTTAGTGGGTGGGAGATGCCTGTTCAGTATAGTGGCATTCTGGCAGAACATGAGGCCGTGCGCACGCGCGCGGGCCTTTTTGATGTCAGCCACATGGGCGAATTCAACGTTGAGGGAGCGGATGCGCAGACGTTTTTGAACTATCTCGTTCCTAATGATGTTGCGCGTCTCGCCATTCACCAGGCTCTTTATACACAACTCTGCCGCCCTGATGGCACAACTATTGATGATCTGCTGATTTACCGCATCGCGGAACAGCATTATATGCTCGTGGTTAACGCAGGCAATATCGCTAAAGATTTTGCCTGGGTTCAGCAGCAGGCAGAACGTTTTCCCGCCCTGACCTTGAGCGATCAATCTGATACGACCGCGCTGCTTGCCGTGCAGGGACCTGCCGCACAGGCTATCCTGCAACCATTGACCGCGCTAGACCTCTCTACGCTCCGTTATTACCGCTTTGCGGCGGGACAGGTCGATAACATCCACTGTCTCATCTCGCGCACGGGCTACACGGGTGAGGACGGTTTTGAACTGTACTGCGCATCCGTTGATGTTGTCCCGCTCTGGAATGCATTGCTTGCAGTTGGTAAGCCGCATGGTTTGCTTCCTGCTGGTTTGGGGGCACGTGATACCTTACGTCTGGAAGCGGGCTATTGTCTCTACGGTCACGAATTGGACGATCAGACAAATCCACTTGAAGCAGGGCTTAACTGGACAGTTAAACTGAACAAGGACGATTTTATCGGGCGAACTGCTTTACAGGAGATCAAAGCGAGTGGTTTACAGCGTCGGCTTGTTGGTATTGAAATGATCGAGCGTGGTATTGCACGAGGTGGCTATGCCATCTATGATGGAACGGATGCAACACACCACATTGGCGTATTGACGAGTGGTGCGCCCAGTCCAACCCTGCATAAAAATATCGCAATGGGCTACGTTGAGGCTGCTAGCGCGTTGATTGGACACACGGTATATATCGATATTCGCGGCAAACGCACGCAGGCTCACATTGTGACTCTGCCTTTTTATAAACGTGTATCGTAGGGACGTGACATAACGCGTCCGACCGAAGGGAGCAAATCATGGCAAACCTGAATCATCCAGCAGACTTGAAATATAGCAAGTCAGACGAATGGGTGCGTATCAATGGCGACGAAGTGACTGTTGGCATTACTGATTACGCGCAAGATCAACTTGGCGATATCGTCTACATCGAATTACCCTGGGATGGCGAGCAGAGTGTCGCGGCAGAGGGCAAATTTGGTGATATCGAGTCCGTTAAGGCCACTTCCGAGCTTGTTTCCCCTATTAGTGGCACGGTTGTGAAGGCGAACGAGCAATTAAGGGACAAACCGGAATTGGTCAATGATAGCCCTTATGAACAGGGTTGGATGATGGTGGTAAAAGTTAGCAATGTGGAGGAACTGAACCATCTGATGAGTGCCGCGCAGTATCTTCAGTATTTAGAGGGACGATAACTAGCGGCGGGATGTCACTGGGCAAGGGGCAACGAAAACGAAATGGTTGTTCCTTGCCCTGGATTGCTTTCGGCCCAAATTTTTCCACCATGGGCCACTATGATTGCTTTGACAATCGAGAGGCCGAGGCCACTGCCACCCGTTTTGCCTGTTCGTGAACGGTCTGCACGATAGAAACGTTCAAAGATGTGTGATAGATCGTTAGGGTCAATGCCGCTGCCCGTGTCGCAGACCCTGATGATAAGAAATTGCTCTTTCACGGAGGCACGAATATGAATGCTGCCATTGGCGGGTGTGTGGCGGCGTGCATTATCTAGCAGGTTCAGCAAGACTTGAATAATACGGTCACTATCTGCCCGTACCAAAGGCATCGTGGGGGCAATCTCGTTATGGAGGGTAATGTTCGTCTGCTCACACTCTGGTTCGATGACAGTCAGGGTTTCTTCGACCAGCGACTGCATGTCAAGCGGAGCAAGATCGAGATGTGCGCGCCCGGACTCCAGTGTTGTCATTTGCTGCATATCACCGACGAGGCGACGCAAGCGTTGAACTTCGCGCCCAATGCGTTGAGCGGTCTCCTGGCGTGCTTGTTGCTCGGTGATGATATCATCGCCCAGTGCTTCGCTAAAGCCCTGAATGGCCGTCAGGGGCGTAGCGAGATCGTGTGCAATATTGGCGATTAAGTCGCGTCGTGCCTGTTCTTGGCGGCGCAGTTCGTTGATATCGGCCTCAATGGTGTCGGCCATTGCATTGAAAGCGAGGGCGAGTTGCCCTAGTTCGTCTTGCGAGCCAGTTGGTTTGACACGTTGTGTATATTTGCCTTGTTTGACCTGCTCGGCAGCTTCTGTGAGGGCCGCGAGTGGGCGTGTAAGGCGGCGGGCGAAGAAAAAACTAAAGAGGATGACCAGTGCAGCAACGATTAGGCCCGCAAGCAGAAGCCCTTGATTGATTTGGAGGATAACCTGATTTGTGCCATCGGCATTGAGTGGCTCAGAGATGAGCAATGTTCCGATGATTTGCCCATTATCGTTGATGGGAATACTGACATAAAGCGAAGAAAACGAGCTATCTGCCGTCATGTTTTGTGTCGAATTATTGACGGTGATCTGAATCGTGCCATCTATTTCTTGCCCACTCTGTGCCTGTTTCATTGCGGTCGTCAGCGTCGGGTCTTGGCAGATGCCCTGCACGATGAAGGCGGGCCGGATACAAATGATTTCTTTGCCCGTCGAGTCGCTGGCAATCAGAATAATAGGATCATTGGTTGAAAAACTTTGGCGCGGGAAATTGTTCCAGCTTGTCCCCGTCAAATGGTATAAGCGTTGGATTTGTTCGGCTCTGGATGCCACCTGCTGGCGTAGCGAGCTGACCTGCGCATTGTAGACAAGGTTGCGTACCTCCAATGCGACTGCGAAGGAGAGAATGAGAACCGCTCCTAATGCGACGGCCAGATAGCTCAAAATGAGCTTTATGCGCAAGCTAACAGGTGATATGGCAAACCGACGCCTCATTGCTCTGCTCCTTGACGATGTGCCATTGATGTTGTTGTGCTGGGAACAAACTTGTACCCAACCCCCCAGACGGTTTGAATATGATGTGGGGCGTTGGGAGCTGTTTCCAATTTTTTGCGTAGTGTGCCGATATGGACATCAACGGTACGCCCATCCCCGAGATAGGTATATCCCCAAACCTGGTTGAGCAGCGACTCACGTGTAAACACACGGTCGGGTGAAGAGACAAGCGTGACGAGTAAGTCAAATTCTTTCACAGTTAGGGAGATGACTTGCCCGCTGACGGTGACACGGCGTGCAGGTAGCGAGATGACCAGATTGTCGATATGAATCTCATCAGTCTTTTTACTGCTGCTTTCCTGTTTCCCCTGTTCTTCATTTTCTGTTGTGGATGCATTCGTGTTGGTGCGCCGCAGAATCGCCTTGACGCGACTGACCAGTTCACGCGAATTGAACGGTTTGACGAGATAGTCGTCGGCACCCATTTCCAGGCCCGCGATACGGTCTTCCTCACCTTGACGTGCTGTCAACATCAGAATGGGTGTGCTGGCCCATGCCCGAATGCGGCGACAGACCTCCATCCCATCCAGGCCGGGCAACATCAGGTCAAGAATTACCAGGTCAGGGTGTTCACGGGCATGCAGTTCCAGCCCTGCAATCCCATCGCCCGCGCTGATCACATGATAGCCTGCCGGCTCTAGATGAATTTTTAGGACCTGGACAATGCTGGCTTCATCTTCAATTACGAGAATCTTTATCATTTTGTGTTTTCGCTATAACTGCTCTTGAACACATCACATGGCTTATGGAGTGTGCCATTACAGAGCCGCTTCACAGGCGGCTCTGTGTGCGAGCGAGGTTTATCACGCCTTTGCGCTAATGCCCATAATCACGCCCAATATGCCATTACTCTGCTCTGTCGTATCTGTATCATAGCATATCAGAGCGGTATCAGAGAAGTCACAAAGATATGTAAATTTTCTGTAAGTTTGATGCACTAAAAATTGTGCGTGAGGAAGCCCAAACGTTCCAATGCCATATAGGCAGCGGGAATCTGACCTTGCACGGCAAACTCGCCAGTATGAATCAATTCAAGCAACTCTCTGGGCGTAATCAGGCGATTCTCGATCACTTCTGCTGGGTCAAGGTGCTGTTCGCCTGTTTTGCGCACATTGTGGGCAATATACCACCAGATGCGCGTTTCTGCTCCGGTGGGATTTGCCAACATGTGGGCCAGAAATTCTAGGTTTCCCGCTTCAACACTGTAACCTGTCTCTTCCATCAGTTCGCGGTGTGCTGTTGTGCGTGGGTCCTCCTCGTTCTCATCGATCCCGCCTGCTGGAAATTCCAGTACCTCTAAACCAATACCATGCTTATATTGCTTATTAATCAGAAATAGACCATCAGCTGTGATCGGTACGATGCCAACCCAGCCGCGATTTTCGATAATATGATAATCGGGGATAATTGTACCCCCTGGTAGCTGCACTTCTTCGCGGCGCACGCGCAAAAAGGGGGTATCAACAATACGTTGTGCAGAAAGAACTTTCCAGGGACGTTCTTGTGCCATTTTATGATCCTCTCAAGGGGTGTGATGATACTTTTTAACCCACTATCACGTTATTTTGTTTTTCTCTCTAATCACACCCTCACGATATCCTATATGTTTGTCAAAATTCGTCACCATGTCTGATACCTGTCCCACGCACGGATGCGATCAATCCTATTCCCTAGCGCGTGTTGGCGGGAGCGGCTCTGTTCGCCCTGTCTCGCGCAAAAGGAAACGTTGGATTTTGCCCGTTGCTGTTTTAGGTAGTTCGGGGATGAATTCAAGGTAACGTGGATACTTGAAGGCGGCGATACGCTCACGCACAAATGCCTTGAGTTCCTCAGCCAGGGTATCCGAGGGTTCGTAGCCGGCTCGTAGTGTCACATAAGCTTTCGGCTTGACGAGATCACTCTCGTCAAAGATACCTACAACCGCAGCTTCCAGCACAGCGGGATGCGCGATCAGCGTATTCTCAACCTCAATGGGCGAAACCCACTGTCCTCCTACTTTGAGCATATCATCTGAACGACCACAATACCAATAGTAGCCCTCTTCATCTTGATAATATTTGTCGCCTGTATGAATCCAGCGACCGGCGAAGGTATTTTTGGTCTTTTCGTGCTTGTTCCAGTAGTAGGCCGCGATGCTATCGCCGCTAATGAGTAAGTTGCCAATATTGCCTTGTGGAACGGGATGTTCCTGTTCATCCGTAATCATCGCTTCGTAGCCGGGCACAAGTTTGCCGGTGCTGCCGGCTTTGATTTCGCCAAGACGGTTGCTGATAAAAATGTGCAGGATTTCAGTTGAGCCGATGCCATCGAGAATAGGGATGTGGAAGGTATCCTCCCAGCGGTGCAGGATATCGGCAGGGAGAGCCTCGCCAGCGGAGACACAGACGCGTACAGACGAGCAATCGAAGCGTTTTGCGGCATCTGGCAGTGCGAGCATACTGGCATAGAGCGTCGGTACGCCGTAGAAGATGGTTGCTCGATACCGTTCAATACTTTGGAACATGGCTTCCGCGAGTGGACGCCCGGAATAGTAGGCGGCACTGGCTCCCACGCTAAAAGGGAAATAGAGGTTATTGCCGAGGCCATAGGCAAAGTAGAGCTTAGCCGCAGAGAAGGTGATATCGTCTTCGTTGATGCCAAGAATGGGCTTGGCATAGTATTCTGTGCAGTAAGTCATATCGTGTTGTAAGTGGACGCACCCTTTGGGGAAACCGGTACTACCGGAACTGTACAGCCAGAATGCGCTATCGTCCTTGCTGGTTTGTGCGGTTGCCAGCGTACTTGAGGCCTGGGCAATCCATCTATCGAAATTGTGTAGCGTAGCACTCTCCGGTTCTTGCAAGCCGATGACGACCACGTGACGGAGCGATGTCAGGTTTGGTCGGATATGTTTTAGGCTTTGCCAGAGAGTGTCATGAATGAGCAGGACACGCGCACGGCTATCATTGAGCATATAGACGTAGTCGTCTGGGCGTAGGGCGGTGTTTGTTGGAATGGGAACGGCGCCGATTTTGATTGTGCCAAAGAATGCTGCGGCATACTGTGGCGTGTCGAATAGGATCAGGGCGACACGCTGTTCCATATCCACGCCGAGGTCAAGTAAGCCGTTGCCGATGCGGTTGGCGAGTTCAACGATCTGAGCATAGGTATAGCTCTGGTTTTCATGGTAGACAGCGATTTTGCTGCCACGACCCTCAAGTACATGGCGGTCGAGGAAAGCGGTAGTGGCGTTGAACTGATCGGGGATGACGACCTTTGGTGGTGGGTTCGTTGGTATGGATTGCTGCATGTGCTGCATCGGGACACCCCTTTTTTTATCAGGTGGACTAAGGCGATGGTCGCTCATCGATGAGCGTCTCTCTCCATTATATCCGAAACAGTGGCATGTGTCAGTGACCTGATACTATGCAATGAAAGATAGCTGTTCGTGCAATAGAGCCGAGTGGTGTGCTTTTCCCTTGACATGCTAGTGATAGACAAGGTTATACTTGGGTAAGAAAAAAGAAAGTTTCTGTGATGACGGGTGGGCCTGTGCCACAGAGATAGGTGTTTTCTCATTTAGACGACAAAGAAGAGGAATGATACGATGAAAGTTGCCTATATTTTCAGTACGACCGGACATACCGTGAGTTACAAGTTGGGCAAGATGATTTTGCCACAGCTGGAAGAACATCGTCATGGGGTCGAGGTCGTTGGCATGTTTTTCTTTGATGACAATACCTATGCGTTGCGTCAGGGTGATCCTCTGGGTGAGCGACTCAGTGTCGTGGCACGGGAGCAAGGCATCTTGCTCATGCTCTGCGATCAATGTGCTACAGAACGTGGCTTGGCGGTCCCCGATGAAAAGGGGGGGTATCGTCCGGTAGGAACCGTTGAGGGTGTGCGTGTTGGATGTTTTCCTGATCTCTACACGGCCCTTGCCACCAATATGCCTGACCAGGTGATTACGTTGTGAAGAAACAGATGCGAGAAGACCACGACGGTAGTGGTAGGACGTGAGACTCGCTTAGAGAAGCCCCACCGCCAGGACGACAAGCATACGATGTTTGCGGCTTGGCTGGTGGGGCTTCTCTGTATGGTATGGTCCGTATAGGCGTGAATTGGTCAGGCTGTTTTAAAGCGCAGCAAGACTCGGCCCAGACGTACCTCGTCGTTATCATGGAGCGGTGTGGGTGTTTTGGGGGCGAGACGCAGGCGGTTCACAAATGTGAAGTTGGTGCTGTTCTCGTCTTCGAGTATGTATTGCCCATTTTCCAGGAAGAGACGGGCATGGAGACGGGAGACGCCACCTTCTTCGCCACCATGTGGGGTAAGGTCGATATCTGGGTAAATGCTGCTGACAGCATCCTCACGCCCAATCGTGATATTGTCTTTGCCACTCAGATCAAATTCCTGGTTATCGGCCTCAACAATCAGGCGGGCCTGTGTTGTGACTGGAGCCGCAACCGGTGTTGGTGTAGGAACGGGTGCAGGAGCGGATACGGGTGTGGGAATGGGTGCAGGAGCAGCGGCAGGCATGGCAACACCAAGCAGGCTGACGCCACAATTTGCACAAAACGCCTCGCCGGCGGGATTGGACGCGCCACACGAGGGGCAAACCTGTATCCCACTAGCAGGGGCTGCGGCAACGGGAGCGGCAGGCGCAGCCGTCGCCGCGACGGTAGGAGTATTCAAAGGCTCGCCGCACTCATCGCAAAAGGCTGAACCATCGGGATTATCGTGACCGAGTGAACATTTCATTGTCATGATACACTATCCTTTCTCGTACAAGGTCCATCTGCTCTATTGTATACTATCTTTTTTGGGTTATGGCAGCATCTCATCGAGGCGTTGCGTTAGTTTACGTGTCTTATTGCCAATTGTTTTGACCTGTTCCTGCGAAATCTGCTGGCCCTGATTGATCTGTTCAAGTGCCTCGCGTGTCTCATCGTCTAGGACACGGGTCACATTGGGAGCCAAGCGCGTTGTCGATTTGCCTGTCCGTTTGTATTCGTCTAGCACGCGGGTAACAAGCCGACTGGCATTAGCCTTCTCTGCGAAATTCATGACCAGAGCGTTGACCTGTGCGGCCTGATTGGCGTCATTTGTGAAGGTGACTTTAATATCTTCGCGTATCTTTTCACCAATCAGACTGGCAATCGGCACATCGTAGGAGAGTTCAGCTTGGGCGATGCGGAAAAGGCCGGCGGGACGTGGGTCGATCATCAACTCGATCAACACGGATTGCGGTTTATCTTTTTCCAGATCGCCGAGCGGAATGACCACTTGGCGGTCAGAGAGCGCGGATGCATCGATTTCGCGGATGAGCGGGAGTACTTTGACAGCTTTGCGCGGGGCGACGCCAGCGGGGAGACGCAACGTGAGCATTGTGTTGCGCACGGCGACGGCGACGGCACTCTGGACCTGCAACTGGAAGATGTTCATGGCGTCGGTTGGATTTCTGATAAACTCGGCAGGCTCACCACCACTGAGCTGACCGATATCGTCGAGTAGCCCCTCATCCCAGTCTTGTCCAATGCCAAGTGGATAAATGGAGACCCCGTTGGCGGCGGCTTCCCGGGCAAGCATACGGCACTGTTCGGTATCGCCGTAGGTGACGCCATCGGTGAGTAGAATCATACGGTTGATGGCGTTGGGAATGTTCCGACTACGCAATTCATTTAGGCCCAGTCCCATCCCACGTGACATCGTTGTGCCACCTGCATCCTGAATACGATCTATGGCGGCTTTCATGCCGGGCTTATCGTTGGCGGGTAAGGAAGGAATAATCACCTGGGCTGTATCGTCAAAAATGACCACTGAGATGTAGTCTATTGGCTCCAGGTGGTCAATCACGAGTTTGACCGCATCTTTTACGTTTTTGAGCTTTGCTCCCTTCATGGAGCCGGAATGATCAATCACGAGTGAAAAATTTAGGGGCATACGTACCTGGGCCATCATTTCTGTTGGTTTGGCTTCCAGTAAGACATATGCGACCTGGCTGCCACCAGTAGCAGGCATAAAATCCTTGCCAAGCTGGTGCGCCAGTATTACCTCTCCGGGCATAGTTCTCTTTGCTCCTTTCGAGTTCGGTTAGCCCTAGTATATCATCAACCCCGCACGAAAACTACCACTGCGCTGATGTTGTCTTCTCCCCCATTGGTGTTTGCGGCCTCTATCAGTTGCGTACATGCAGTCTGTGGGTCCGGGGCGTTTGTGAGAATTTCGGTAATCTGTGGGTTGCGAATCATCTCCCATAGTCCATCGCAGCAACTCAGTAGAATGTCACCTGGACGGAGTTGTTGCTTGAAATCGTCAACCTGGACATTTATTTTGTCGCCCAGGCTACGGAAAATCTGGCTACGCTGTGGATGCGTATAGACGTCATCCGGCTCGATTAAGCCGCCAGCAACCAACTGGCCGACGAGCGAATGGTCGTTTGTCAGTTGGTAGAGTTTTCCCTCTCGTAACATATACGTTCGACTGTCGCCAACGTTGATAATATATGCATGGTCGCCGACAATCATGAAGCCAGTGATGGTAGATCCCATATCACTCTTGTTCTGCTGGTTAGCTTTGCAGAGAGCAACATTGGCGTCTTCGACAGCCCCCTTAATGAGGGCTACGCAGTCATCTTCACTGAATGGCTTGCTCTGCTCTCCCGCCATCTCTGTTGCGAGCGGAGGTGTGAGCAGGCCACGTGTGATATGCTCGGCAATCACGTTGATGGTCATGCGGCTCGCGCCTTGCCCATTGTCATGGCCGCCCATGCCATCGGCGACGATAAAAGCTCCAACAGGGACTGCGATAGACTCGTGGATGCGCAGCATTTGGAGGACCAATGTGCTATCCTCGTTTGGCTCGCCGCGCCGTACCATGCCCGCATCCGAGTCGGTGGCGACGAGCAGATGAACGCCATTGGGGAATGAAGGTTGTTCTGCTTGTGGCTGCTCGATCAGGTAGGTATGCCCGTTTTCCATAAACGTATTGACGATCTGTCCGCGTAACACCTGAGCTTCGCCATTCTGCCCTATAGCGGGATACTCGTGCATCGAATAGACAACATTGAGCAATGTTGCTCCGCAGTCGATACAAAACTCGTCCCCTTCGGCGTTTTGTTCAGACGCGCAATTCCAGCAACGACGATAGCCCTGATGGTCGACGACCTGGTAGGTATGCTCATACTCGCTCTGGTCGAGCAGTTGTAGCACCTCGTAGCGGCCTTGCAGGGTTGTCTCTGCTGCTAGCACAGGGAAGGTCTCTGCTGAGGTGGGTATGGGAATGTCAGTGGGCGCGGGTTCCGGCAGTGGCAGTATTGTCGCGGGTTCTGGCCGTGGTTCTTCTGGTGCTACCTCCGACATAGTCGGCTCTGCTCCCGCATCATCTTGTGTGAGTGGCTCAGCGGTGGGTTCCGGCTCGCTGGCATGTTCGGGTGTTTCCACTATTGGTGCAGGCTGTATCAATTGCGTTGGTTCATCGGCGATATCGATGGCATGTATGGCATTGGCTTCAGGCTGATCTCCGTTGCTTTGCTCGCGCTCTATTTCCTGTTGCCAGCGTTTGCTATGGTAAGCAAGCATGTCTTGTGGTGAGAGCAAGAGCGTGGGAGCTTGCGTGATATCTTCTCCTGGTGCATCAGGTGGTGGTGGTGGTGTTTCTACCTCTGCTGTAGGCGTTGTGGATACAACAGAGGCAACTGCTGATGCGGGCGTCGATGGTGTTTCTACGACCGAGAGCGCGGAAGGTGTTGGGACTGGGGCAGCAGGAGTCGTGGCATCCTTGTGTTCCACCGGAAAAGACATCCCGCAGCTTTTGCAAAACCTTGCACCATCACGATTGAGTGTATGGCATGATGGACAGAGCATTCTGCCCTCCTTTATTTACAAACAAGAATAGAAAATTGTTTCATCGTTTAGCGTTTAAATCTGTTTTTGCAATCGTAGAGCTTCTATATTATTGGGGTCACGAGCGAGTGCTTCGTTGACCATTTGGCGTGCCTCTGCTCGATTGCTCATTTTCAGGTAGCAGTTAGCCATGGCACTATAGATTTCTGGAGCATGAGGATTGTTCTGGCGAGCTTGTTCCAGTGCGCTGAGCGCACGTTTCCACTCACGAAGGTCCATATGTGCATGTCCTAGTTCGAGCCATCCTTCCCAGAGTGTCGTATCAATGCTGGTTGCCCGTTGCAATTCGCTAATGGCATTACGGGCCTGACGTGTTTTGATATAGAGGCGACCAAGAGCTATTAAGATTAACGCATGGTCGTGGTTAATGTTCAAACCTTCGCGGAAGTAGCCTTCGGCTTCACGGCTGTAGCCTTGCTCCATGGTGACCATGCCGAGTTGGTAATAGACGGCAGAATCCTGAGGGTTAAGGGCGAGTGCTTTTTTGAAGGCTGCTTCTGCTTTTTGATACAGTTCGAGATCGCGATAGCACATGCCGAGCTGGAAGTAGACATCGAAGGCATCGGCTTTGTAACGGATGGCTTCTTCCCAACGTTCGGCGGAGAGCGTGAGCTGCTCCAAGGAGAGCTTTTTGTCGGTCTCCTTGAGTGCTTGCCCATACTGGCGATAGGCGCGACCGAGCTGGTAAAGGGTATCGTATGAGGCATTTGAGCTCAAGGAGAGCTTAAACATGTTGATCGCCTGCACGAACTCCTTGCGTCCGAGGTGTTGTAGGCCAAGCTGGTAGGCAGTCGCTGGGTTGACAACGGTAGCGGCTACGGTGGTAGCGGGTTTCGTTACGGGACGCGCTTTAATGGATTGTGCAGGGCGTGCCTGTGTGCCATTGTGTTGTGCTGGTTGGGCGCGGAGTGGTTGGCGTGGCGGTTGTGCTAGAATGGGAGCGCGTGGAGCCGTCTGCGTGCGCACCTGTGGCGGCACGGCAGTTGCGCCCGGTAGCAACGGTTGGCCGTCGCGTTTACAGAACTTGGCCCCCGGCCTGTTCTGAAAGCCGCACTTAGGGCATGTGATCCCAGTGCCTGCGCTTACCGTGTTGGCGTTGTTTGTGGTGGCACTTGAAACGGTCGTTGCGCCTAATGGTGGTACGACGAGCGTTGCGTGTGCAGACATCGCGGGGACCTGAAGTGTTGTTGCGGGCAGCATGGTTGATTGGCTATTGGGCAAGCATTGTTGGAGGGCGGTGCGCATGGCTTCCGCGTTCTGGAAACGTTGGGCGGGATTTTGTTGCATGGCCTTGATAATGACCTGCTCTACTGGGCAGACGATCTTGCTGCCGACCTGCACGGTGCGCAGACGCGAATTTTTCGCGAGGATGCTGCCCTGGGCAGGTGTTTGAATGGGGTCCGGCTCATAGTTGGTGAGCAGGTGGTAGAGCGTGGCTCCAAGCGAATAAATGTCTGAGCGCGCGTCGGTCTGCACGAGTTGGCCGGGGTTCTGGGCCGAGCGTTTCTGTCCAGGCATCGTGATGGAACCAAGATGTTCGGGCGATGCGTATGAGATAGTTCCCAGGTTCTCGGTGTTGGTACGTTTGTTGGGATCGAAGCGACGCGCAATGCCGAAGTCGATCAGGTGGGCCTCGCCATCAGGCGTAATCATAATATTGCCTGGTTTGAGGTCGCGTAGAATAATGGGCGGTATGCGTGAATGAATATAGCTGAGAGCCTCACAGATGTACATGCCCCATTTGATGACCTGTTCTTCGGGCAGCGGCCCCTGTGCATTTTCGAGCATCTTTTCCAGGCTTTTACCTGGCACAAACTCCATCACAAAGTAGTAGTTGCCATGCTCCTCAAAGGGTAACATCAGCGAGGGAATGCGTGGATGCTTGAGATCACGGAGCAGGGCGATCTCTTTGCCGAAGCGTTCAATGGCAGTTTTGCGTTCTTCCACACTGACATTCGGTTCGATCAGAAGTTCTTTGACCGCATAGTAATATGGTGCAGAGCCAGCGGCCCCCGCCTGCTCGACTTTATAGACGGTTCCCATGCCGCCTTCGCCAAGCACTTGCACGACTTTAAATTTTCCATCGAGGACAGTACCTAATGGGAGAGCCATACTCCAGTCTTCTCCAGGCGTAATCAGTATGTGCTGACTTGCACAACAACCGCCGTAATGTTATCTTCACCACCATTTTTATTTGCTGCGTCGATCAGCTTCTCACACTTCTGTTGTGGGTTGCTTTGTTCGTTGAGAATACCCAGTAGTTCGTCCTGGTGAACCATTTCCCAGAGGCCGTCAGAGCAAAGCAGCAACAGGTCGTTCGGCTGGAGCATGAGATGGAAGGTATCGACATCCACGTTTTTATGTCCAGCTCCTAATGAGCGATAGATGAGGTTACGTTGTGGATGTGTGTAGATATCGTCCGGCTCAATTTGTTTTGACTCTACGAGCCGTGCTACTAACGAATGATCTTTGGTGACGGGTTTCAGTTCGCTACCGCGTAAGAGATATGTTCGACTATCGCCAACATTGGCGATGCAAGCATGGTCGTTACGCACGAGAGCGGCTGTGACAGTGCTACCGAGGCCACGTGCCGCTGCCTGTTTCTCACCGTATTGCAAGATGGCGGCATTGGCGCGTTGGATGGCATTTTTTAGCAACTCTTCCATTTCTTTGGTGGGGTCAGTTTCTTGCAGCTTGCGCGTCTCTAGAAGGTCGGCTTGGTCGTTTTTGGGGAGAGCTGACATTTTAATGGTGGCATCGGGGTCATAGTGAGAGGCGATTGTTTCAGGTGCTTCCAATTTCACCGTTGGTTGGTCGGAGAAGGATAGAAAGAAATTCTCACACGTCGTACTAATTGTCTCGACTGCCAATTTGCTTGCCACTTCGCCAGCCCTGTATCCGCCCATGCCATCAGCTACAACAAAGAGGCTATGGTCCCCATCCTCTAGTTTTACTACACGTTGAAAAACGTTATCTTCATTCTGGTCACGTTGCCGACCGACATCAGATTTCGCGGCGGCTATCATTTTTAATTGCATAGATACGTACCTCGTTAAGAGCAGGAGTATAGAACATTCAACGATGCTCACTATAGCATATAGTTGTTTTAAAGACAATAAACCATTGTATAGTTATCATGCCGCGCTTTGCTAGCCTGCGACGGGTGGGCATTTCTGGCCAGTCTCTCTCTGTCATATATGCTATATGTACGGGCCAGGAGAAAGAAAAGTTGTATTTTGCCTGGCCCCTTCTGTTCTAGGCGTGTGTGCTGTCTTTGCTGGAACGTGGACGGAATTGCATACGGACTGCGGTTCCTTTAAACCCAAAGGCTTCGCGCAAGCGATTCTCCAGGTAACGCTCATAGGCAAAGTGAACGGCTTCGGTATCGTTGACAAAGAATATGAATGTAGGTGGGTTGACACGTGCCTGCGTTGCATAGTAGATTTTGAGATGCTTGTTGCGCACTGTTGTTGGATTATGGCGGCGGACCGCGTCGCGCACGACCTCGTTCAAGCGCGAGGTGGGAACACGTAAGAAGCGCATCTCAGTGATATGGAGGGCGGCTTCCAGGATAGCTTGTATGTGGTAGCCTGTTTTGGCCGAAGCAAAAATGACGGGTGCATACGGGATAAACTTGAGACCCTCCGCCAACGTCTCACGGTATGCTTCTGCGTTCTCGATCTCTTCTTCGGGGGTAGGGTATTGCTCTGCACGCTCCAGACGCCGTTGTTCCTGGGCTATATCCCATTTATTAACGACAATTACCACCCCTTTGGCTTGCTCGTGAATTTCGCCCGCGATATGGGTATCTTGTGCGGTAAGGCCATCGCTGGCATCAATCATCATCAGCGCGACGTCGCAGCGTTCAATTGCACGAGTTGAGCGCAAGACACTAAATTTTTCGATGCCAGGGCCGATGTGCCCACGTCGCCGAATGCCTGCGGTGTCAATCAATCTGATCTTGCGATCTTGAAAGATAAACTCAGTATCAATGGCGTCACGTGTCGTGCCTGGCACTTCGCTCACAATGGAACGTTGCATGCCAAGAAAGGCATTGAGGAGTGAGGATTTGCCCACATTTGGGCGTCCGACAAGGGCGATCCGGGGCGTGTCATCCTCTTCATCCTCCAACTCATCGGCGGCGGGTGGGAGTACCTCGACAATCAGGTCGAGCAAGTCCCCTGTTCCTGTTCCCTGAATGGAAGAGATTGGGATTGGCTCACCGAGACCAAGCCGATAGAACTCGACAGCATCCTGGCGACGTTGCGCCGAGTCGGCTTTATTTGCCGCAAGGACAATAGGCTTTTGTGAGCGGCGTAACAGTTCGGCAACCTCGTCGTCGGCAGCTGTGATGCCACTACGCGCATCAACCATAAAGACGATCACATCGGCCTCTTCAATCGCCAGTTCTGCCTGTGCCTGTACGTGGTCCATCAGGTCGCCGGGTTGCCCGTTTAGGCCAACTTGCCCGACAGGAATATCGCTAAATTCAAGACCTCCGGTATCAATCAGGGTAAATGTGCGTCCATTCCAATCGGTATCGCCATAGAGGCGGTCGCGGGTTGTGCCGGGCAAATCCTCCACAATGGCGATCCGTTCACCCAACATGCGATTAAAAAAAGTAGATTTGCCAACATTTGGTCGGCCCACAATTGCGACAAGCGGCTTCATATGCCCCGCCCCCCTTTTTCTCTATGGTATTTCTCGTATCGTTCAAACTGTTTTATCGTGTATCTTTCTCATACGTTCTTGAGCATCGCAGGCTATTATAGCATATCCTCGCCTTTTGTGCAGTACCTATGGCTGGGGAACCCAGGGAAAGCCGCATGTGCTGTTGCTCTATGGGTTTTGTATTCGTCTGATATAGTGTAAGAAAGAGGAACACAATGCGATACTCTCGATAGCAAACGTACAAAAGGATAGCACAACGAATGACTCGTGTATTATCATATAATATCCTCGCGGGTGGCTATAGTCTCAGCCTGCCAAATGGTAGGCGCACAGCGCAATTGGTGCAGATAATTCGCTCTGCGCAGCCCGAGATCGTCGGGGTAATCGAAGCCACAAATCCGAAAATAGCCCAGCGTCCACTGGTAGTGGAAGAGATGGCACGCCAACTCGACATGCAACTGATCATGGGTGACGCCTCGACTAATACGCAAGAGTACCAACTTGCTTTATTGACCAAGCTGCCTGTTGTTGCCACACACCTGCATGAACGGCCCGGCCTGTTAAACAAACCGTTGCTAGAGGTTTGCGTGGAAGAGGCAGATGGGCAACAACTGACTGTTTTTGTGACGCATTTGAAAGCTGCCTTTAGCCATTTCCGGGGTGGCGATAATGTGCGTAAACGTGAAATGCGTGCAATTTTGCAGATTATGGCTCCATTGCGCGCACAAGGTAGACCACATCTGCTGCTCGGCGATTTCAATTCGCTTGCTCCCGGTGATGCTTTTGTTCCTAGCGAACTTCTGCGCTATGTTGTTGGACTGGATGAGCAGCGTCGCACGAAGGTCATTGGTGATGGTCATCCCCATCTCGATTCCCTTGTGCCGCCATCTCTGCGCTTCTTGACTCCACTCATACGCGCTTTGCCACGCTATCCGCTATTTAGCAACGTGGTTGACGCAATGGCTGCACTCTATGTGGCGCGTGGCACGATTCGTCTGATCCGTGACGCTGGCTACGTTGACTGTTATCGTCAGTTGCATTCGCACGCACGTGGCTTGACCTGTCCCGCTGATGCCCCTGCTGGTCGCATCGATTACATTTTCGCAGACCCTGAGTTGGCGCAGCGGCTCATCAACTGTTATGTGATCAACGAGGGCGATGGTCTGTCGGGGCGAGATGCCAGCGATCATCTGGCGATCACAGCGGAATATATCCCGGTGCTGGCGCGTCAGCACGATGCCACACAAGACGTAGCAAGCGCATGGGCCGCTATTCCCAGTTCTAAAGTTTAACGTGTGCCCAGGCGGGTCAGTGGCAGAGTAGAGAACCTTTGCACACTACCGCCGCACAGGCATAAAAGACAGGACAACGCTTAGCCCAAGAGTTGTCCTGTCTTTTGCTCTTACGTGTTACTGGAAAACATCTTTCGTTTTATCAAAAAGGTTGCGGAAGATGTTTTTATCGTTCTGCTCGCTCTGCTCTTTTTCGAGACGGGCAAACTCTTCTAGCATATGCTTTTGTTCAGGGGTGAGGTTTGTGGGCGTGACCACTTTGACGATGATATGCTCGTCGCCGCGTGCGCTACTATGCACGACAGGAACGCCCAGACCTTTGAGGCGAAACGAGCGGCTGCTCTGTGTGCCTGCGGGAATCTTGAGCGCAGTGGTTTTGCCATCAACGGTTGGCACTTCAACCTCATCGCCGAGTGCGGCCTGTGTGAAACTAATCGGCATTTCATAGATGATATCATTGCCTTGCCGTTTGAAGAAAGGATGGGGCTTGACCGTCAGAATCACATACAGATTGCCGGGTGTGCCGCCACGCGAGCTTACTTCTCCCTCGCCCGTAACGCGCACATTAATGCCATCATCGACGCCTGCTGGAATATTTACAATCACACGGCGATTATTGCGCACGCGGCCTTGCCCGCGGCACTTCTCGCACGGGGTTGTAATGACACGTCCCTCGCCATGGCAGCGATCGCACATCGTGACATTGACAAACTGCCCAAAGATCGACTGTTGGATACGACGAATCTCTCCTGTGCCCTGGCAGGTTGGGCAACGTGAGGTAGAGGTTCCTGGTTGCGCGCCATTGCCTTTACAGGATGAGCAGGTCTCCCAACGAGGAAGCTCTATCTCTTTCTGACAACCAAATACCGCTTCTTCAAAGGTAATTGTCAGGTCATAGCGCAAGTCTGCTCCACGCTGTGTCCCGGTGCGCCGTTGTGTTCCGGCACTGGAAGCAAAAAAAGTCTCGAACAGATCGTTGATGCTTCCAAATCCTGAAAAGTCGTTGAAACCCGCTGCGCCACCATTTCCTAGACCGGCATGCCCATAGCGATCATAGGCAGCTCGCTTCTGCGTGTCGCTTAATACTTCATAGGCTTCGTTGATTTCGATAAAGCGGGCCTCTGCTCCCTGCTCTTTGTTTGCATCGGGGTGATACTGCTTGGCAAGGCGACGAAAGGCTTTTTTGATCTCCTCGTCGGTTGCGGTGCGTGACACACCCAGCACTTCATAATAATCTCGTTTACTTGCGGCCATCGACTGGTCCTTTACCGTCAGAAACAGGGCGCGAGCTGATCCGCGCTACTGGATGATATTTCAATCTTCATACGAGAACATACGCCGTGAGTTAATAGGATATACTATAGCGTGGATATACTGCAAGGGTCGTAGTCAGAATGAAGCTATGTAGGAACAAGGCATGGTGCCGAAAAGACACCATGCCTGCGAGAAACTACATCTCTTTATATTCACCTTCGATAGGTTCGTCACCCGACGGACCTTGCTGTGGGCCACTGTTGTAGTCGGTTGCTGTTGCGCCCGCACCGGCTCCCTGGCGATAGATGGCCTCGCTCACCTTATGGAATGCCTGCTCTAAGGCCTCGCGAGCTGCTTTCATGCGGCTCACGTCGTCGGTTCCAAGAGAAGCGCGCACATCAGCAATCTTGGCCTCAAGGTCACTTTTCTGATCGGCGGCTAGCTTGTCACCGAGTTCAGCAATGCTCTTTTCGGCACGGTAGGCTGCGCTATCGGCAAGGTTGCGCTCTTCGACTTCTTCCTTGCGGCGTTTGTCTTCCACCGCATGTGACTCTGCATCGTGTACCATGTGGTCGATCTGGTCTTTCGAGAGACCACTGGACGCGACAATCGTGATTTTCTGCTGGCGATTCGTTCCCTTGTCGCGAGCCGAAACATTGAGGATGCCGTTTGCATCGAGATCAAAGGTCACTTCGACCTGTGGTACACCGCGTGGGGCCGGTGGGATGCCATCGAGAATGAAGGTTCCTAGTGAGCGGTTGTCTTTCGCAAACTCACGCTCGCCTTGCAGAACGTTGATCTCTACGCTTGGCTGGCTGTCGCTAGCGGTTGAGAAGACCTGGCCTTTTTGGGTTGGGATGGTTGTGTTGCGCTCGATCAATTTGGTGAAGATGCCCCCCATCGTCTCGATGCCGAGGGAGAGTGGTGTCACGTCGAGCAGTAGCACATCTTTGACCTCGCCAGTCAACACGCCGGCCTGAATGGCGGCCCCAATGGCTACAACTTCGTCTGGGTTCACCCCACGATTTGGCTCGCGATCAAAGATGCGACGCACCATTGTTTGCACCGCTGGCATACGGGTCTGACCACCAACCAGCACCACTTCGTCAATGTCGCCGGGGCGGACGTTGGCGTCGGCGAGTGCCTTCATTACTGGGCCACGCGAACGCTCGATCAGGTCTTCAACTAACTGCTCCAGTTTCGAGCGTGTCAACGTGACGGTCAGGTGTTTCGGGCCGCTGGCATCAGCCGTGATGAATGGTAGGTTGATCTCTGTCTGCATCGCGCTGGACAGTTCCTTCTTGGCCTTCTCGGATGCCTCTTTGAGGCGTTGCAAAGCCATGCGGTCCTGGCGTAGGTCGATGCCCTGCTCTTTTCTGAACTCGTCGGCTAACCAGTTGATGATGCGCTGATCCAGGTCATCACCGCCCAAGTGCGTATCACCGTTTGTACTCTTGACTTCAAAGACGCCATCGCCCAGTTCGAGAATGGAGATGTCGAATGTGCCTCCACCCAAGTCATAGACGGAGATGCGCTCGTCTTTCTTTTTATCGAGACCGTAGGCTAGCGAGGCGGCGGTTGGCTCGTTGATGATGCGTAACACTTCCAGACCCGCGATTTTGCCTGCATCCTTGGTCGCCTGACGTTGGGCGTCGTTAAAGTAGGCAGGAACCGTAATCACGGCCTGTATGACACGCTCGCCCAGGTAGGCTTCCGCGTCGGCCTTGAGTTTCTGCAAGATCATCGCGGAAATTTCTGGCGGGCTGTAGGTTTTGCCCTGTACCTCCACCCAGGCATCGCCGTTGCTGGCGCGTACCACTTTATAAGGCACGAGGCGGCGGTCACGATCAACTTCTGGGTCATCATATTTGCGACCCATAAAACGCTTAATAGAGAAAACAGTGTTTTCCGGGTTGGTGATGGCCTGACGTTTAGCGACTTCACCAACAAGACGCTCACCACTCTTATTGATAGCAACAATAGAAGGGGTGGTACGTGCACCTTCTGCGTTAGGAATAACGACAGGCTCGCCACCTTCCATTACTGCAATACACGAATTTGTGGTTCCCAGGTCAATACCGATAACTTTTGGCACGGTTGCCTCCTACATAAATCTATCTATCACGTCACCGTGTAGCAACAAATGTGTTCTCTGTTCCTACTCGTATCCGTATTCTTCGAGAAGTTCATTCATTACTTGCGACATATAGCGCACAACGGCGATTGCGCGCCCATACTGCATACGTGTTGGCCCAATCACCCCGAGCAAGCCGCCGACCTTGCCCTCACGTCCATAACGAGCTACCACCAGACTTACATCCCGCATCTCATCCCACTGGTTCTCACCGCCAATAATGACTTGTACTCCGTCTGACTCACGCAAGTGTGAAGCCAGTGCGGGTAGGAAGCGGTTCTGCTCTAAAACCTCCAAGACCTTGCGCACACGCTCGTTGCGCTCTACTTCCGGCCCCATACGGCTATATTCGGGTTGCTCCAGAATGTTTACCACTCCTTCGCGGTAGAACATGTCGCCTAGCATGTCGCCGTGCTGCTCTAGAATGCGAATGATCGTCGTTGCTATGAGTCGCGCTAGCGGCGCGAGGTCACGTTTGGCGAGCAGATCGTTGATCTCAAGAGCATTCTTACCCTCTAGCATATGGTTGAGATAGGCGGTAATACCGCTCAAATCTTCCTGTGAGACGGGCGTTTCGAGCAATAGACGCTGCTGCTTGACTGTGCCATCCATCAAAACCAGTACCATATAGGCCGAGAGATCAGCGATTGATAAGACCTCAAAATGCTTGAGCCTGCCCTCTGTAGAGCGTGGCGGCGTCATCACCGCTGCACTATGCAATAGGCGTGCCATCACCGAGGCAGTCAGACGCACCCACTGATCTAGCTGGTCTTGCACCTGATAAAATTGATGCCGAATGAGACGCTGCTCATCAAGCGATAAAGCCGACTCCTGCATGAGATGTTCGACAAAGTAGCGGTAGCCCAAGTCTGTTGGCACACGCCCAGCAGAAGTATGCGGCTGATAAATCAGGTTGGCCTCTTCCAGGCCCGCCAGTTCGTGGCGCACCGTTGCGGAACTAAAGCCTAACACATATTTGCGTACCAATGCCTCGGATGCAACAGGGGTTGCCGTGTGGATATACTCTTCCACAAGAACACGCAAAATTTGTTGCTTGCGTTGACTAAGTGGTGTCATATCCTTTGCCGTCCTCGTTGTACCTTTGCTGCTGCACAAGCAACCGCTCTGCTGGTATGATACAACGCTTGTCAAATTTGATTGCTAGCACTCTCCCTATGAGACTGCAAGTAAAGAATAGCACTCTCGGAGGGAGATTGTCAAGAGGGAAGGCGAGAATAACGCATAGAAGGAGACGGGTCATACACATTTAGATAGTGTATGACCCGTCTCCTTCTATGCGTTCTATTTCGATGCTATGGCTTAACGGGCGCGGAGTTCTTGTAGGGCTGCCAGACGCTCGCGAGCCAATGAGCTATCGGGGTTAACTTTCGCGAGATTGCGATAGACGCGACTGGCCTGCTCATACTCACCCACAGACTGGTAGGTTTGGCCCAGCATGTCGTAGGCTTCGTAATTGCTATGATCGATGGTGATGAGCTGTTGTAGGGCCGCAACGGACTCTTTGATCTGCTGGGTCTCGAAGTAGTGGTGGGCGATGAGTGCCTGATATTTTGCCGCCTCTTGATAGCGATTCAAGCGTAGACAATAACCGACTACCTCGCGTAAGAGATCCATTGATTTCGCGTTGAGTTCAACCGCACGCTTGAGCATGATAAACGCCTCTTCTTCGTTGCCCATATCGGCATAAATCGAGCCAATATGCTGAAAGGCCGCTGAGGCTTCGTCTGCTTTGTTCTGACGTAGGTAGATCTCTGAGAGCAGACGCAATTCCGCGATGCCCTCATCCAGCAGGCCGCGGCTGACATAGATTTCTGCCAGTTCATCGTGGGCGCGTGCGTCCTGTGGGGCCAGACGGACCATCTCGTTGAGAACACTTAGCGCATTGTCACTCTGGCGGTGGCTGCGATAGTGGCGCACCAGTTCTGTGTATTCTTGCAGTGCGCCTTCCAAATCGCCTTGGCGTGCTGCCGAGATTTCCGCCATTGCCGAGGATACTTCATCCTGGGCGGGATGGCTTTGTTTAATCTGGCGGAGAATGGCTTGTTTCTGGTCTAGACGCCCGGTGCGCTCATAAGATTTGGCGAGCAGAAGCGAGATTTCTATCTCTGGAGCCTGATGTTGCTCGCCTTCTTCGCGTGGACGCGCTGCCCAGGCGGCGGGGTCAATCGTGACATGTGCACGGCGCACGTTTTGCAGTGCTTGCTCTAGTTGAGCGATTGCACCCTCTGGTCGGCCTTGTGCGAGCAGCGATTGCGCGGCACTCATGCGGGCCATGACTTCAAGGCCGCCATCGCGCATCGACAGTTCATACTCGCTCAGTGCTTTGTCATACATTGCTGCCTGCTGGTGTAGTTGACCAAGTGCGAAGTGGAGATCAATATTGTTAGGATACGTTTCGAGGCCCTGGGTATACTCGCGTGCAACCACGTCATAGTGTTTCTGCCCCTCACCACGCAACTGCCAGCGGATGCGCGTCAAGGCTTCTAGCGAGTTTGCGCGTGGAGTATCCAGGCGTGTCACCATGGCAATATGCCAGCGCACCAGCGCGGTTAGGTTGCGTGGGTCAACTTGCAGGACGCGCTGATATTCGGCTACAGCTTGCGGAATGCGTCCCAATTTGTGCAGTGCCAGGGCATAGTTCAGACGTGTGGGAACGCTGGTGGGGCTTTCTTGCAAGGCTTGCTCAAGCTCGGTTAGAGCGCGGTCCATGTAACCGAGGCGTAGATACGATTCAGCGGCCTGTGTGCGTTCGCGTAACAGGTCTTCCTTGTCGCCGTGCGATGAAAGCAGATTAATCAGGCGCATGCGATAGGTCAGATTATTTGGTTCGAGTTGTAAGATGCGTCGGTAGGTTGCGATAGCGTCGTCGGTTCGCCCGTTCACGATGTAGGTATCGACGAGGATCGCATATTTGGTGATGGCCTGCTCAATTTTGCCCTGGCGAACATAGATTTCGCAAAGAACCTGATGTACGTCGAGATATTGAGGGGCCATATCGATGACACGCAAGCATTCTTCGGTGGCTGAAGTGAGCAAGCCATGATTGATATAATTCTGAATATCTTGCATGGCGCGCACAACCTGAAGGCGTACCGTTTCGGGCAGATTAGAAGTGCTTGCCAGCACGGCCTCGGCAACTTGTTTCAAGCCTTCATCTTGCGCACTTTTGCCTGCAATCTGTGCGAGCAACTCTTCTGCGCTCGCCGCTTTAGTGCTTGGTGCGTTAACAGGTGCATGGACAGAGACAATTTGTGCAGCAGGTGCCGTAGGGACAACTGGTGCAACGGGTGTGGCACTTGGGGATGTTGGTGCAACCTGCGTTTGTTGTGCGGGGGAAACAGGTTCAATCACTTCTGTGGACTGAGCGGCAACAGGCGGCACAGGAGCGGGCTGAGCAGTAACGGGTGGCACAGGCTGTTGTACAGGAGCGGGCTGAGCAGCAACGGATGGCACAGGCTGTTGCACAGGAGCGGGCTGAGCAGCGGCGGGTGGCACGAGTGGTGCTGCTGGTTTTACCTCGTCCATGAGCCAGGATGGAGCAGCAGGTGCTTTGGGGGTTTCAGCCACTGGCAATGGCGCAGGGCTTGCTGTCGAGGCTTCAGCCAGATTGGCAATAGGAGCGGCGACGGTAGGCTGATCGACGAGTGGGGATGGTGGTGTGGGCAAAGGAGCAGATTTAGGCTGATTCGCAGGTTTGCCAGCAATCTGCGTCTTATCAGCGTCGCTCAGGATGCCCGTGAGCCATTCCGGTAATTCGCCCGCACCTTGACCACTTGGTGTGGATTGGGCGGGTTGAACTGGCGATTGTCCATTGAGCATAGCCGCATTAAATGTCATTGTGGCAGCATCAGAGATGGCAGGCTGTGCAGTCGGTGGCATGGTCATTTGGCTAATCGGAGCCTGATTGACAGGAGCGACTGGCGGGGTGGTGGAG